>Ga0208015_1000005_pt1 | contig 277807 bp, 273 predicted proteins | sample 26BtaG_FD_184101 | JGI IMG/M metagenome (GOLD analysis project Ga0208015, IMG submission 184101) | Marine viral communities from Cariaco Basin, Caribbean Sea - 26B_WHOI_OMZ_CsCl (SPAdes) (version 2) | ecosystem: Environmental > Aquatic > Marine > Oceanic | place: Caribbean Sea: Cariaco Basin... | reverse complement strand
GCGGTCTACCGGCTGAACACCAGTGTGTTGGAGGGAATGAACAACAAGATCAAGGTGATCAAGCGGGTGGCCTACGGCTACCGGGATAACGACTACTTCTTTCTGAAGATAAAAGCAGCATTTCCCGGTAAAGCGCGATGAACCATAAAAAAGCCCGCAGGCTTGGCAGCTTGCGGGCTTTTTGTTTAAGGCCTGTTGGGATCAGTCCAGCTTGGACAGGTCCCGGACCGCGCCTTTATCTGCGCTGGTGGCCAGCAGGGCGTAGGCCTTCAGGGCCGCCGACACCTTTCGGGGACGGGAGTTTTCCGGTTTCCAGCCCTTGGCATCCCGCGCTTCGCGGCGCTTCTGCAGCTCGTCGTTGCTGACCTGCACATTGATGCTGCGGTTCGGGATGTCGATCAGGATAGTGTCGCCTTCCTCGATCAGGCCGATAGCGCCGCCGGCAGCCGCTTCCGGAGACGCATGGCCGATGGACAGGCCCGAAGTACCGCCAGAGAAGCGGCCGTCAGTCAGCAGGGCGCATTCCTTGCCCAGTCCCTTGGATTTCAGGTAGCTGGTGGGGTAGAGCATTTCCTGCATGCCGGGGCCACCTTTCGGGCCTTCGTAGCGAATGATGACCACGTCGCCTGCCTTCACTTCGTCATTCAGAATACCGGCCACGGCCGTGTCCTGGCTCTCGAAGACCTTGGCCTTGCCTTCGAATACGAAGATGCTTTCGTCTACACCGGCGGTTTTTACCACGCAGCCGTCGACCGCGATGTTGCCGAACAGTACGGCCAAACCGCCTTCGGATGAGTAGGCGTTTTCGACGGAACGGATACAGCCGTTCTCACGGTCACCGTCCAGGCTCGGCCAGCGGGTGCTCTGGCTGAATGCGGTCTGGGTGGGAATGCCGGCCGGGCCGGCCTTGTAGAATTCCACCACTTCAGCGGTGGGGGAGCGCATGATGTCCCACACTTCCAGGGCTTCTTTCATGGTCTTGCTGTGTACGGTGGGCAGATCGGTGTTGATCAGGCCGCCGCGTTCCAGTTCACCCAGAATGCCCATGATGCCGCCGGCGCGGTGCACATCTTCCATATGGTACAGGGGCGAGTTCGGGGCCACCTTGCACAGCTGCGGTACCTCCCGGGACAACCGGTCGATATCGGCCAGGGTGAAGTCCACCTGGCCTTCCTGGGCTGCTGCCAGCAGGTGCAGGATGGTGTTGGTGGAGCCGCCCATGGCAATGTCCATGGTCATGGCATTCTGGAACGCTTCCATGGAGGCAATGCTGCGGGGCAGCACGCTGGCATCGTTCTGCTCGTAGTAACGCTTGGCGTTTTCCACAATCTGGCGGCCGGCGTTCAGGAACAGCTGCTCGCGGTCGGAGTGGGTTGCCAGCAGCGAGCCGTTGCCCGGAAGTGCCAGGCCGATGGCTTCGGTCAGGCAGTTCATGGAGTTGGCGGTGAACATGCCGGAGCAGGAGCCACAGGTGGGGCACGCGCTGCGTTCGTATTCTTCCACCATCTCGTCGGTGGCGGTCGGATCAGCCGCGATCACCATGGCATCTACCAGGTCCAGCTTGTTCTCGGACAGCTTGGTTTTACCGGCTTCCATGGGGCCGCCGGAAACAAAGATCGTCGGAATATTCAGGCGCAGGGCGGCCATCAGCATGCCCGGGGTGATCTTGTCGCAGTTGGAAATGCACACCAGTGCATCGGCACAGTGGGCGTTGGCCATGTACTCTACGGAGTCGGCAATGATCTCCCGGGAGGGCAGGGAATACAGCATGCCGTCGTGGCCCATGGCGATACCGTCGTCCACGGCGATGGTGTTGAATTCCTTCGCCACACCACCGGCGGCTTCGATTTCGCGACAGACCAGCTGGCCCAGGTCTTTCAGGTGCACGTGGCCGGGCACAAACTGGGTGAACGAGTTGGCAACGGCGATAATCGGTTTGCCGAAATCGTCATTTTTCATACCGGTGGCGCGCCAGAGCGCACGGGCTCCGGCCATGTTGCGGCCGGCGGTTGAGGTGTGGGAACGATACTGGGGCATGGCGTGCTGCTCTCTCCCTTAATTTTGAACGGACTAAGCGAAACCGAGAGGATAACAGATTCCGTGCCCCTCGCATGGCTGTTTTCCGGATCGGTGTTTACAATAAACCTTCAGCCCGCAGGCTGAATTCCATAAAACCAACCAAGAGCCATTCCCACAGTGACTGACTCACTTTCCAGCGTGCCGCTGTTTCCGCTCAATTCCATTATCCTGCCCAAGGGGCGTATTCCCCTGCAGCTGTTCGAGCCCCGCTACATAGATATGCTGACCCGCTGCCTGAAAGAGCAGCAGGGCTTTGTGGTAGTGCTTTTACAGGATGGCGACGAGGTTGGCCGCAAGGCCCTGTTCCACGATCAGGGCACCTATGTGCGGATTATCGACTTTCAGCAGCTGGAGAACGGCTTGCTGGGTATCACCGTTGAAGGCGACACCAAGGTGCGGGTAGTCCGCAACTGGCAGCAGGAAGACGGTTTGCACATGGGGGACGCCGAGCCGTTGGAGCCGGAGCAGCAGGTTGATATTCCGGACCGGCACTATGAATTGCCGGCGGTTCTGCAGGCCCTGTTCCGGCATCCTGTGGTAAAGGATCTGGGCATGGATGTCGATTTCGAAGATGCCCGTGAGGTAGGCTGGCGGCTTACCGAGCTGTTGCCCCTGGACAAGTCCGAGAAGCAGCAGCTGGCGGAGTGCCAGGATCCGGTCGAACGCCTGGACCGGTTGCAAGCCCTGCTGGACATTCTTGAACAAGGCTCCTGAAACCGGTCAGGGCGTCACAGGCTGCGGCGAGTAGGCCAGAACGGCACCGTCCCAATGGCCGGCAATGTAAACGGCGGTGAATGCCAGCCACAGGCCCAGCGCTGCCCAGGTGAACGGATCCGGGCTCAGGGGCACGCGATCATATCGGCTGTAGCTGGCGCGGATAACCCCGGTAATGGCCAACCCCAGGAACAACCCTCCCAGAACATCGGTAAACCAGTGTACCCCCAGATACAGCCGGCTCAGGGCTACCGGCAGCAATGGCAGTGACAGCAGCACGTAGCTTTGCCAGCGTTGCCGTTGCCGGCTTTCCGCCGCAATGAAGCTGGCGCACAGGGTTACCAGCACCGTGGCCCCGGCAGTGTGGCCGCTGGGAAAGGCCCCTGAAGATGGCGGGAGCATCACTGTATCGGGCCGTGGTATGCCGAAGCCGGCTTTCAGTAACCAGATGCTCCCGCTGGCCAAAATGGCGGCTGCGGCCACGTGGATAGCGGCGGCATAGTAGCCGCGAAATACCAGCACCAGAAACCCGAGCACGGCGGCGACAATCAGTACCGGTGGGTCTCCGGCCAGGGTAAAGGCAACCATCGGCAAATCCAGCAGCGGCTGGCGCAGCAGGGCAAACCAGGCCAGCACCTGTTGGTTCAGTTCATACAGTTTGCTGCTGACCGGCACCACCTGAGCCAGGATCAGGAACAGCGCCAGGGCTGTAACGGACATCATCAGGGACGGCAGCGGGAATTCGCCACGGCGGGCCGGCCGCTCGCTGGTGTACAGCCGCCAGAACCGGTGGGTTGCATCGTAGCGGGCCATGGTGGTTTCCAGCCACCGGTACGGGCGGCTGCCTTCTCCCAGGCCCAGTCGCATTTGCAGCAGGATCAGGTAAACCACCAGCAGTACCCCAAAGCTGACTCCGAGCACCAGGTAGAAGTGAGGTGGCGGCTTGATTTCGCTGGCCAGTGCCGTGCCTACGGTGAACCCGGGCAGGATATACACCAGTGCCCACCCCACGGCTGACAGCAGGTTAAAGGTAATGAAGGTGCGCCAGGGCATGTGCAGTGCGCCTGCCACCATGGGAATGATAGGGCGTATCGGGCCCACGAATCGCCCGATGATGACGCTCTTGCCGCCATGGGCCCGGAAGAAGGTTTCTCCCTTCGCAATCAGGCCGGGGTAACGGCTCAAAGGCCACACGGCGTCGAGTCGTCCTTTGAGTAGCCGGCCGATGGAGAAGCTCAGGACATCGCCGGCAACGGCGCCCAGGCCGGCCCAGATCAGGGCTTCGGACAGGGGAATGCCGGTTTTTCCGGCCAGGGCGGCAAAGGCAAACAACATAGCCACGCCCGGCACGATGATGCCGGCGATAGCCAGGGATTCAATCAGCGCCGTGGCAAACAGGGCGAACACCAGCCAGCCCGGGTTGCCAGCTACCCAGGTGGTCAGCTCAGTGAACCAGCTCCCGGTCATGCCCGGACCGGCTCTCCCGGGGTGAACCAGGCGGAATCAGCCCCGTGTTTCCTGGCTTCCAGCATGGCATTGGTTGCCCGCTGGCGAAGCAGCTCGGTGCTGGTATCGCCATTGCCCCGTGTAGTACAGCCAAGGCTTACGGACACCTTGCCGGTTTCCGGCCAGTCCCGTTCGGCGATGGTGCGGCGGATGCGTTCGGCAATGACCCGCAGGCCTTCTTCCGGGGTGAATGGCAGGATCAGGAAAAACTCCGAATCCTGCAGGCTGTAGAGGGAGTCTCCGGCGCGGATGGTTTCGAACAGTTGCCGGGTAATCTGGCTCAGCAGGCGGTTCAGACCGCCCTTGCCGTGCAGGTCGCGGATCTGGTCGTGGTAGTCCAGGCTCAGGCTGATGACCGACAGCGGGTGGCCGGTGGCAATGGCCCGGCTGATTTCCTTCTGCAGGGTTTCATCCAGGAAACGGGCATTGTGGGCGCCGGTGATCGGATCGGTAATGGCCAGGTCCTGGGCGGACTGGGTCATGTGGTCGTAGTGCCAGACATATAGCGCGGTGACGGAGGCCAGTAACAGCAGCCCCGCACTGGTGATGACGGCATCGGTAACAGGGTTGTCGAGCCAGGTCACGGCAATCACCGGTAGCAGCAACAGGGCGCACAGCGCCAGACCCTGCCGAAGGGGCAGGATCAGCAGGTTAAGCACCAGCAGGGGCATGGCCCAGTGGCTGATACCGGGCGCGTTCATGGTCAGAACGGCCGCCACCAGGCCACTGTTCAGGCCGGCCAGGATGATCAGGTGGCCCGGCGCCGAAAGCTGGTGGCGACGGCAGAAGTAGGTATACACCAGCCCTGCCAGCAGCAGGGCGGTCATTGCCAGGGCCAGGTAAAACAGCTGGTAGAAGCCGTAGCGCAGGTTCTGCAGCGCCAGGACAGAAATAACCAGGGCCGTCAGGCTGTAGGCGGCGCTGTGGCTCCAGGTGCGCAGGCGGGTTTCGGTCATTGAGCGCTGGCCTCCGGATCCTGTTTGCCCGGAAGGTCCGACGGCAGCGGGTTGCTGAAGGTCTGGGTGCGATTGCCACCCTGTTGCTGGGCCCGGCGCAGGGCATTGGCCACGCTTTGCTGCAGGCTGTCGGCATCATCGCCAATGTTCAGGCCGGCGACGCCGGTGCTGATGGTGAGTTTCAGGCCGTGAGACTCCATCAATTTATCAAGTCCCTGGCGGATGAGGTCTGCCGTCTTTGCGGTTTCGGCGGTATTGGCGCCCGGCAGAATCGCCAGGAATTGCAGGTCAGCCACCCGGTAATAGGTATCGAAGTCCCGTAACTGGGAATGCAGGTAACGGCCGATTCTGGGCAGGATGGCGCGGATGTCTTCGTCCGGGTCGCTGTCACTCAGATGGGTGTCGAGGCCGATCATCATCACCGACAGGTTGGTGCCCTCCCGTTCGCTGCGCTGGATTTCCTTGTGCAGGTCCGCCGACAGGTACTCCCGGCTGGCGGCCTGGGTGAGCTCGTCGGTGCGGCGCAGTGGTGCCAGCTGGCGGGACTTGTATTCCCGCAGGAACACCAGGATGCCGGCCAACAGCGTGGTCAGTACAAACGCGCTGACCATCTGGTGCCGGTCTGGCAGGTTGACCAGCCATTGGGCGCTGGACAGTACGAGGACCAGCAGAACCAGGGTCACCGGTGCCGCGAGGTAAACCGGGAGCAGGGCGAAGGTGGCCAGCGGCAGGGCATAGAGCCAGTGGCTTAGCGACCACGGCCCCAGCCACAGGGCGGCAACAAGCGCCAGGGCCAGGGCGCCGAGGAAAAAATACCTCAGTTGTGGCCATGGCAGTTTGCCCTGTTGATTGTTCAGGGGGCTGCCTGCCAGGCACAACCCGGCCGCAGCCGCCGCAGAAGCCGCCGCAAGGGGTTCGCCAAGCAGCACGCTCAGGGCGCTGGTTAGCGCCAGGGCGGCACAACCGGCTTTGGTGAGGGTGCTGGGCAGGAATTTTTCGGCCGACTGGGGCATGGAACCTCTGTCCTTCGCTGGCACATCCATTGAATATTGAAAGCAGTGCAGCGGTATAATAGTCGTTTGGGGTGCGGACTTGAAACGGGAAAGGTAAAGTAACTGCCCGGTTTTGGAATCAGCTAGCAGAATAAAAGGTATATCGATGGATGTTGCAGCCTATATGGCGGAGCTTGGCCAACAGGCCAGGGTCGCCTCAAGAGAAGTCGCCCGTTCGGCAACCGCCGTGCGCAACCAGGCCCTGCTGGCGACAGCGGAAGCATTGGATGCGGCGCGCCAGGCACTGGCAGAGGCTAACCGCAAGGACCTGGAAAGCGGCCGGGCCAATGGCCTGGACGAGGCCATGCTGGACCGCCTTGAGCTGACGCCGGCCCGTATCGACACCATGATTGAAGGCCTGCGCCAGGTAGCAACCCTGCCGGACCCGGTGGGCGAAATCACCGATATGACCTATCGCCCCTCTGGTATCCAGGTGGGCAAGATGCGCGTTCCTCTGGGCGTTATCGGCATCATCTACGAATCCCGGCCAAATGTGACGGTTGAGGCGGCCAGCCTTTGCCTGAAGTCCGGCAATGCCACCATTCTGCGTGGTGGCTCCGAGGCCATCCATTCCAACCAGGCGATTGCCGAATGCCTGGCCACCGGCCTGGCGGCCGCCGGGCTGCCGGAAACCGCTGTGCAGGTGGTGAAGACCACGGACCGCGCCGCGGTGGGCGAGCTGATCACCATGCCCCAGTACGTGGATGTGATTGTGCCCCGGGGTGGCAAGGGCCTGATCGAGCGCATCAGCCGCGATGCCCGGGTGCCTGTGATCAAGCACCTGGACGGTGTTTGCCATGTGTACATCGACAGTCATGCCGACCCTGAAAAGGCCTTGAAGGTTGCGGTTAACGCCAAGACCCACCGTTACGGCACCTGCAACACCATGGAAACCCTGTTGGTGGACCAGGAAGTGGCAGACGATATGCTGCCCCTGCTGGCGGCCGAATTTGCCGCAAAGGGTGTGGAACTGCGGGGTTGTGAGCGTACCTGTGCGATTCTTGAAGGCATCAGCGCTGCCACCGAGGACGACTGGCACGAAGAGTACCTGGCGCCGATTCTTGCGGTGCGTGTGGTCGACGGCCTGGATGGTGCCATCGAACACATCAACCGGTACAGCTCCCAGCATACCGACAGCATCATCACCGAGAACTACACCCGGGCCCGCCGGTTCCTGACCGAGGTGGATTCCAGTTCGGTGATGGTCAACGCCTCCACCCGCTTTGCGGACGGTTTCGAATATGGCCTGGGGGCCGAAATCGGCATTTCCACCGACAAGATCCACGCCCGTGGCCCGGTTGGCCTGGAAGGCCTGACTTCCCAGAAATACGTGGTATTCGGCGACGGCCACATCCGGGCCTGATGCCATGCATGTAATCTACGGTGGCACCTTTGACCCCATCCATCACGGACACCTCCGGCTGGCGCTGGAGGTATCCGACGCCCTGGCGGTGGATCGGGTTCACCTGGTGCCCTGTCATATTCCTCCCCATCGGGGCGACACGGGAGCGACCTCTGCCCAGCGGCTCGAGCTGATCCGCCTGGCCATTGCCGGCGAAGAACGCCTGCGGGTGGATGACCGTGAACTTCAGCGGGCCGGTGCCTCTTACACCGCAGACACTTTGCGCCAGCTCCGGCAGGAGCTGGGTGCGGAGGCGCCCCTGGTGATGGTCGTGGGTACTGATTCCTTTGCCGGTTTTGACCGCTGGCAGGACTGGCAGCAGATTCCAGAATTGGCCCACATTGTGGTGGTACGCCGGCCCGGGGCCGAGCTGCCTGAAAACAGTGGTGCGGCACACTTGCTTGCGGGCCGGCGCGCTGCCGGTGCGGCCAGTTTGCGGGAGAGCCCCGCTGGCCGGGTACTGGAGCTGGATCCGCCGCTGCTGGACATCTCGGCAACCGGCATTCGGGAGCGCATTGCAGCCGGCCGTTCGCCCAGATACCTGATGCCCGATGCCGTGTGGCAGAGAGTGCAGGCACTGGGCCTTTATGGTTCCGGCAGCGCCAACGGTTTTTAGGAGTTATCCACAGCCGGCTTTGATGCTACAATCGCGGCTGAATATCACTTATCGGGTGGCCACTCCGGCCAGAGCCCGGAAAACAGGGTAATTATGCAGGCAGAACAACTGAAAGATCTGGTCGTAAACGCTCTTGAAGAGGTCAAGGCACAGGATATCAGCGTGATTGATGTCCGTGATCGCACCAGCGTGACCGACTTTATGGTTCTCGCATCGGGTACTTCCAACCGTCACATCAAATCCCTTGCCGATTCCGTGGTTGTCGAAGCCAAGGAACAGGGTGTGCGCGCCAACAATGTTGAAGGCGGTGCCGGTAGTGACTGGATTCTGGTAGATCTGGGCGATGTGGTGGTTCACGTGATGATGCCTGCTACCCGCGAATTCTACGATCTGGAGCGCTTCTGGCGTGATGCTCCGGACCTTGGTGCAGCGGGCAGCGAGTAGCCATGCGCCTGCGTCTGATCTGTGTCGGGCAGAAAATGCCCGACTGGGTCAGTGCGGGGTACAACGACTACGCCCGCCGGATGCCTCCGGAGTTGCCCCTCGAACTGACTGAAATCCCCATGGCCCATCGCGGCAAGAATCCGGATATTCCCCGGTTGATGCAGCGTGAAAGCGACGCCATCCTGTCGGCAGTGGGTCAGCGTGACCGCGTGATTGCGCTGGAAGTGGGTGGCCGGCCCTGGTCCACCGAGAAACTGGCAAGCCAGCTGGAAAACTGGCAGCGGGATGGCCAGGATGTCTGCTTTCTGGTGGGCGGCCCCGATGGCCTGGCCGATGCCTGCCGCAACCGTGCCGACCAGCAATGGTCACTTTCCCCCCTTACCCTGCCGCACCCGCTGGTGCGTATCGTCCTGGCCGAACAACTGTACCGGGCCTGGTCCATCACCCGTAACCATCCTTACCACCGGGCATAGGGCTGCCAATGGCCTGGGGCGAATTCAAGGACACCGTAGCAGAGCGCCGACTGTTCCAGCGCCGGGCACTGGTTATGCTGGTGCTGGTTATGCTTGCGCTGGGTGGTTTGCTGGCGCGCATGTACCAGTTACAGATCGTCGAGCACGAAATCTATACCACGCTGTCTGACAAGAACCGGGTGCAGGTGCAGTCAGTGCCGCCTCCGAGAGGGCTGGTTTACGACCGTAATAACCTGCTGCTGGCGGAAAACCGGCCGGTGTTCAGCCTGACCCTGGTACCCGAGCGGGTGGGCAGCATGGATGAAACCCTGGCCCGGCTGACGGAAATTCTGAGCATTTCCGAGGAAGATATTGAACGCTTCCAGCGCCGGCTGAATGAACCGCGCCGCCCGTTCCAGGAAATTCCCCTGAGTTACGACCTGAACGAAGAGGAAATCGCCCGGATGGCGGTACACCGGCACCGGTTCCCCGGCGTCGAGGTCAAGGCCGAACTGGTTCGTTATTACCCCCACAGTGAGTTGACCGCCCATGCCCTGGGCTATGTCGGCCGTATCAACCAGAATGAACTGCAGCGCATTGATCCGGTGAATTACGCCGGCACCAACTACATCGGCAAATCCGGTGTGGAGCGATTCTATGAAAAAGTGTTGCACGGCAAGGTGGGGTACCAGCACGTAGAAACCAATGCCCGGGGGCGGATACTCCGGGTACTGGAGCGGGAAAACCCGGTACCCGGGGAAGACCTGCAGCTGCACCTGGATCTGCGCCTGCAACGCAAGGCCCACGAATTGCTGGAAGGCCGGCGTGGCGCCATCATTGCGATCGAGCCCGCCACCGGTGGCATCCTGGCCCTGGCCAGCGTGCCCGGCTTCGATGCCAACAAGTTTGTGACCGGTATCAGTGTCAAAGACTACCGGGATCTGAGTGAAAGCATCGACAAGCCCCTGTTCAACCGGGCCCTGCGTGGCCAGTATCCCCCCGGCTCCACCATCAAGCCCATGATGGCCGTGGCTGCCCTGGACAGTGGCGTAACCACCCGCGAGCGAACCATCTGGGACCCGGGCTATTTCCAGCTCAAGGAAAGCGGTCGACGCTACCGGGACTGGAAGCGAACCGGGCATGGCTGGGTAGACCTGATGGATTCCGTGGCGGAGTCCTGCGATGTGTATTTTTATCAGATCGGCGTCGAAATGGGTGTCGACGTGATGTACGACTACCTGTCCCGCTTCGGGTTTGGTGAAGACGCCACCCTGGACGTTGCCGGTGCCCTCAGTGGCCTGTTGCCGTCCCGGGACTGGAAGCGGGCGGTCCGCAGTGAACCCTGGTATCCGGGGGATTCCGTCAATATGAGTATCGGCCAGGGCTTTTTCCTGGCTACACCCCTGCAACTGGCGACCGCCACGGCCCTGATTGCCAACCGGGGTGAGTGGGTAGAACCGCGCCTGCTGAAAGATATCCGTGGTGACCGCCCGGTGGAAGAGTTCCTGCCGGCATCCACCCATAAGCCCCTGGATCTCAAGAATCCTGACGATTGGGAATACGTGGTGGATACCATGGAAGAAGTTATGCACGGAACCCGCGGCACGGCTCGTGGTGCCGCCAGGGGTGCCAGCTACCGGATGGCGGGTAAAACCGGTACCGCCCAGGTGTTCAGCCTGGGTGAAGATGAAGAATACGATGCCGAGGAGATCCGCGAGCGCCTGCGGGATCACGCGCTGTTTGTCGGCTTTGCCCCCACAGACGATCCGAAAATCGCCGTTGCCATCATTGTCGAGAATGGCGGTGGCGGCAGCAGTGTCGCGGCACCGGTTGCCCGCGGGCTGTTTGATGCGTGGCTGGAGGAATTCCCTGCGGCAGAGGCGGCCCAGGTGGTGGGCCAGGCTGAAACCGGAGGTGAGGGCTGATGGCACTCGGAAAGCTGTTGAGCAGCCAGGAATCGGGCGCTCTGGGCCGGCCCAGAAGCATCTGGTCAACGTTACACCTGGATCCAATCTTGCTGGCGTTATTGTTGCTGCTGGTGGGTGGAGGCCTGTTTGTGTTGTACAGCGGTGCAGACCGGAACTTTGCCGTGGTTGAGGGCCAGATGATCCGGTTGGGCGTGGCCTTTGTAGTGATGTTTGTGTTTGCCCAGCTGGACCCTGCAATATTCCGGCGCTGGGCTCCCTGGCTGTACCTGGCTGGCCTGGCCGGGTTGGTGGCGGTGTTGCTGGTGGGTGTTGGTGCCAAGGGTGCCCAGCGCTGGCTGGCGCTACCCGGGCTGCCCCGTTTCCAGCCTTCGGAGCTGATGAAACTGGTGGTACCGATGATGGCGGCCTGGTATTTGTCCCGCTATTACCTGCCACCCACGTTTTCGCGGATTGTGGTTGGCCTGGTGATTGTTCTGTTGCCCATGTTCCTGATCATCCAGCAGCCTGACCTGGGTACTTCGCTGCTGGTGGGTATGGCAGGTATCTTCGTGGTGTTCTTTGCCGGCATCAGCTGGAAGCTCATTACGGCCTTTTTCGGCATGGTGGCGGTTTCCGCGCCGCTGATGTGGTTCTACGTGATGCGGGACTATCAGAAGCAACGGGTGCTGACCCTGCTTGACCCGCAAAGTGATCCCCTGGGGGCGGGGTGGAACATTATCCAGTCGAAAACCGCCATCGGCTCCGGCGGGATGGATGGCAAGGGCTGGCTCCAGGGCACCCAGTCGCACCTGGAATTCCTCCCGGAAAGCCATACCGACTTTATTGTGGCGGTGCTTGCCGAGGAATTCGGCTTTGTCGGCATGATGCTGCTGATGGCGGTGTATTTCCTGATTATCCTGCGCTGTCTCTATATTTCCGTAACCGCTCAGGACTCCTTCAGCCGTTTGCTGGCGGGCGCCCTGACCATGACCTTCTTCATCTACATCTTTGTGAACGTGGGAATGGTCAGCGGGCTGCTGCCAGTGGTTGGTGTTCCGCTGCCCCTGATCAGTTACGGGGGCACGTCCGGGGTCACCCTGATGGCGGCCTTCGGTGTGCTGATGTCGATTCACACCCACCGCCGGATGATCTCGGCGTAGCCGGGCTGGCAATAATGGCCGGCCGGTAATGGTGAATCACGCCTGGAACCCGTTACAATGTTGCCGGTCAGTAATGACTGACCAACCGAGACAATACAGGGGTAGGCGCTGATATGCTGCAGGTTCCGAAACATTGGCTGCCGGGTTTGATCACACTGGTTCTGGTGTCTGGCTGTGCCAGCACTCCGGCTCCGGAAACCGATCATTCCTCGCGCTATACCATAAAGCAGGATCGTGGCCCCTCCGGTGACTACGATATCAGCGGCCTGACCGACGCGGTGCCCCGTTACGAGGAGCCTCGCCGGGCCGGTAACAAATCCCCGTACACCGTGTGGGGCAAGAGTTACCGGGTGATCGACAGCAATGACGGTTATGTGGCCCGGGGTACAGCCAGCTGGTATGGTGAGAAATTCCACGGCCACAAAACGTCCAATGGCGAGACCTTCGACATGTACGCCATGTCGGCCGCCCACAAGTCTCTGCGCATACCGGGATATGCCCGGGTGACCAACCTGGACAATGGCCGGTCGGTGATTGTCCGGGTGAACGATCGTGGCCCGTTTCACGGCGACCGCCTGATTGATCTGTCCTATGCGGCAGCCAAGAAGCTGGATTATCACGCTCGCGGCACAGCCCGGGTGGAGGTGGCCGCTATCACGGTTCGTCCGGATGGCGCCATGTTCCTGGCGGGCGAGCCGTTTGAGCCCACTGGCAAGGTCCAGGCACCGGTGCAGGTAGCCTCAGAACCTGCCTCTGCGCCGGCAGCATCGGGACAGGCGTTGTTTGTGCAGCTGGGTGCCTTCAGCAGCCGGGACCCGGCCGAAGCCCTGCTGGCCAGGGCCCGGGAAGCAACGGAGACTCCGGCACGATTGCGTGAAGTGAGCACCGGCTCGGGACGTTTCCACCGTGTACAGGTGGGCCCGTTCCCGAATGAAGACGAAGCCCGCTATGCCCGGAACCTGCTGGAATCCCGGGGTTTCGGCCAGCCCATAGTCCTGACGGATTCGCACTGAGTTGCCGCCGGCACACATAAGACCAACATCTGACGACGAATGACACAACCCATGGCTTTCAAAATGTTTACCCGAATTTTTCTACTGGCATTTGCTCTGTTTGTAACCGCAGGGACGGCTTCGGCCCAGTCCCAGTCGGTCCTGATTCCTTCTCCTCCGGCCATTGCCGGCAGCTCCTGGGTTCTGATGGACCCCCTGAGCGGCCGTGTGATCATGGAGAACAACAGCAACGAGCGTTTGCCCCCGGCCAGCCTGACCAAGATGATGACGGCTTACATTGTTGAGCGTGAGCTGGACGAAGGCCGGATTTCCATGTCTGACATGGTGCCCATCAGTGTGAAAGCCTGGCGTACCGAGGGTTCCAGGACCTTCGTACAGGAAGGCACCACGGTATCCGTGGAAAACCTGCTGAAAGGCGTGATCATCCAGTCCGGTAACGATGCCTCCGTGGCGCTGGCCGAATTTATTGCCGGCAGTGAGGGGGCGTTCGTGGACATCATGAACCAGCAGGCGCAATTGCTGGGTATGACGAACACCAACTTCCAGAATGCCACCGGCTTGCCGGCCCCGGATCATTTCTCGACCGCCTACGACCTGGCCCTGCTGGCCCGGGCAATTATCCAGGACTATCCGGAAAACTATCCGCTGTATGCGGAGAAGCACTTCACCTACAACAATATCCGTCAGCCAAACCGCAACGCCCTGTTGTGGCGGGATGACAGCGTGGATGGCCTGAAGACCGGCCACACCGAAGAAGCTGGTTACTGCCTGGTGGCGTCTGCCAAGCGTAACGACACCCGGCTGATTGCCTCGGTAATGGGCACCTCGAGTTCCGAAGCCCGTGCCCAGGAAGTTCAGAAAATGCTGAACTACGGTTTCCGTTACTACGAAACCGAGCGTTTGTTCCGTGCCGGCCAGGAACTGGTGCAGGCAAAGGTCTGGGGCGGCCAGGCTGACCAGATTTCCGTGGGTATGCCGGAAGATGTGTACGTAACCATTCCCCGCGGCTCCAGAAACCAGCTGGAATCTACCGTAGACCTTGATTCTGTGATCAAGGCACCCATCAATGTGGGAGACGAGCTGGGTCGCGTTCGGGTTATCCTGGATGGCGAAACCCTGGTGGACGAACCGGTACTGGCGCTGACCGAAGTGCCGGAAGGCGGGCTGTTCAAGCGGCTTTGGGATGCCATCAAGCTCTTTTTTGTTCAACTGTTTGAGTGAGCCACAGGCACAGAGTGTGCCCTGGCCGGGAGAAAGACGGCGTGAGTGAGCCGAAAGCACCGAAAATTGAATTTCCCTGCGATTACGTGATCAAGGTGATCGGTAACGCCGCCCCGGATTTCACGGAATTCGTGGTGGAAGTGGTGGAGCAGCACGCGCCGGGCATCTGCGAGGCAGATATCTCGGTAAACGACAGCAGCAAGGGCCGGTTTTCGTCTGTGCAGCTGAAAATCGTTGCCACCGGTGAAGAGCAACTCAAGGCACTGTTTGAGGACCTCAAAGCCAGTGGCCGGGTTCACATGGTGCTGTAAATGCCAGACCTGATTGTCCGCTCGCTGGGCCAGCAGCCCTACATGGAAGCCTGGGAGGCGATGAAAACTTTCACCGCCAACCGGGACGAATCCACGGTCGACGAACTCTGGTGCCTGGAACATCCCCGGGTGTTTACCCAGGGGCAGGCGGGCAAGGCCGAGCATATCCTGTTACCGGGTGATATCCCGGTTATCCAGGTAGACCGCGGCGGCCAGGTGACGTACCACGGCCCGGGCCAGCTGGTGATCTACCTGTTGATTGACCTGTCCCGGCGCAAGCTGGGAGTCCGGGCCCTGGTGGATGTGATCGAGCAGGCTATTGTGTGCACACTGGCCCAGTCCGGTGTGGAAGCGGCACCCCGTGCCGACGCGCCCGGTGTCTATGTGAACGGGGCCAAGATTGCATCGCTGGGCCTGCGGGTGCGCCGGGGCTGTTCCTTCCACGGCCTGGCCCTGAACGTGAATATGGACATGGAGCCGTTCTCCCGCATCAATCCCTGTGGCTATGCCGGCATGAACATGTGCCAGGTGAAAGACTTCGAGCAGGGCGCCTCGGTATACGAGCTTGAACGCCGCCTGGTGAAAGAGCTGGTAGCCGGGCTGGGCAACCAGCAGGTGGAGCATCGCCAGGGCTGGTAAGCTGGTTCAGCGTGCAGCCTTGGCCTCGATGCACACCTGGTCCCGGCCGCCGGACTTGGCGGCATACAGGGCTTCATCGGCCCGCTGCAACAGCCGGTCAATCGATTCCGACCCCCGAATGCTGGCAACGCCGGTACTGATGGTAACCCCCATGGTTTTGCCGCTTTCGGTCTGAACGGACTGCGTGGCTACTGCGGCCCGCATCCGTTCAGCGCTGGCACTGGCTTCGGCCAGGGTCGTCTCCGGTAACAGCACCAGGAATTCCTCCCCGCCCCACCGGGCAATGGTATCCATCTTGCGACAGCCGGATGCCAGCGTGCGCGCTACCAGGATAATCAGTTCGTCGCCCACCTGGTGGCCATGCTGGTCGTTCACGGTCTTGAACAGGTCAATGTCCATCAGTAACACCGAGAAAGGCCGCCCGTTGCGCAGGTATCGCTGGTATTCACCTTCGAGCTGGGTCAGGCCTTCGCGGCGGTTGGCCAGCCCGGTCAGGGCATCGTGCTTGGCCGCATATTCGAACTCGGCCGCCAGTTTCAGCAGCCCCAGCTTGCTGCGGCGCCGGCTCTGGTCGAGGATGTAGCAAGTGACCATCTCGAACGCGAGCACGATCACCAGGGAAATCCGGAAACTGCTGCTGTAAGGGGAGCCAAACAACCATTCGCCGGCGGGGCTGAACAGGAACAATACCGCCAGCCAGCCGCCAGCACAGGCAAACACGCCCACCCGGGCTTCACTGATGTAAAAGATGATGGGCGGGTAGGCAAACAGCCAGATAATGGCGGAGCCATCTTCCACCGCGTGCACGGCAAGGTAAGTGAACAGCACGGTGATCAGTGAAATGAAGCCCCGACGCTGCAAGGTTTTGTGGCGAAAGCCCAGAAACACCAGCAGGTTGAGTGCCAGCAGGCCGGAGAATACCAGCAGAACGCTAGCGTTCAGGTTGTCGCCATGCTGGCTCGAGCGCCAGGCGAAGAAGGCCAGTATGGGAACTGCGGCCGCGCTCAGCCAGTTGATCAGGGCCGGTACGGGAATTTCGCCTTTAACCCGAAACTGAGACAGCTCGGAATCGGCAGCGGAGTGGGGTGTCTGCGTCATGGCATTATTGTTGTGTAAGATTTCAGGGCGGCCATTCGTGGCCGGTCTGTACATAGTAGAGGCACTTAAGCGCTGTGACTGTATCGAATCGTAACCCGTGGTCTGTGTTAATTATTGCTGGTTAAAGTTTGTGCACATTGGCCCCGGAAGCGGAAATTCGGCGACGAATCGGTTAGCTTGTATCGGGGCCGGATCCGTATAATGCATAGAAGTATCGGAAAAGCAGCAAATTCCCAGACAAAGACAGGTCGTTCATGACAGAAAGGCGCTCCGGAAAATCCGTCTCACGCATCAAGACCGGTAGTTTTGAGCGTCGGCTGTCGCTGACCAAGGCCGGTCTCTTTGCCGGAACCCGCATGGCTTCCCACATGGCTACCAACTGGTTCAGCAGCAAAGACACCCGTGAGCAAAGGCACAAGGCCATGCTGTCCAGCCAGGCCCGGTTCCTGGTGGATGAGCTTGGCCGCCTGAAGGGCAGTGTGGTCAAGATCGGCCAGGTGATGGCGCTGTACGGCGAGCACTTTCTGCCGGAAGAAGTGACTGAAGCCCTGCATACCCTGGAAGACCAGACCACGTCCCTGGAGTGGCCTGCCATTGAACGGGTGCTGAAGGCGGAAATCGGTGCGGACCGGCTGGCAGAGCTGGAGGTAGACCCGGAACCCATAGGCGCTGCCTCGCTGGGGCAGGTGCACCGTGCCGTGCGCCGCAGCGATGGCCTGGAGCTGGTGCTGAAGGTTCAGTACCCCGGCGTGGCCGATGCTGTAGACAGCGACCTCAACGCCGTGGCCCAGTTATTGAAAGTGGCCAGGCTGGTGAGCTTTGGCCCCGAATTCAATGACTGGCTCGAAGAAGTCCGGCAGATGATGCACCGGGAGGTGGACTACCGGCTGGAAGCCCGCACCACGGAAAAATTCCGCCAGATGCTGGCGGACGATCCCCGGTTTATCGTGCCCCGGGTGCTGCCGGAATATTCCACCGATCACATCATCGCCTCAACCTATGAACACGGCCATTCCGTAGGCTCCCAGGAAGTGCGGGAGCTGTCCCTGGAGCGCCGGAGCGCCCTGGGCAAGGCGGCCCTTGAGCTGTTTTTCCGGGAGCTGTTTGTCTGGGGCGAAATCCAGACCGATCCCAACTTCGGCAATTACCGGATCCGTATTGCCGGTGAGGCCGGGGCGGAGCCGGATTATGATCGCATTGTGCTGCTCGATTTCGGTGCGGTACAAAGCTATTCCCGGGAGTTTCTGGACCCGGTCATCCAGATGATCCGGGCGTCCTATGAAGACGACCTGGAGCAGGTGATCGAGGGCGGGGTGAAGCTGCGCTTCATGAGCTACGACTGGCCCCGGGAAGTGCTGGAAAAGTTCGGACAGGTTTGCATGTCGGTGCTGGAGCCCCTGGCCCGGGACCAGGGCCAGTGGCCGGACTATGCGGTGAACAGCCACGGCCAGTACCGCTGGAAACAGAGCGACCTGCCATCCCGGGTGGCCCGGCAGGCAGCCCGCTCGGCCATCAGCCGTTACTTCCGGGTACCGCCCAAGGAGTTCGTGTTCCTGAACCGGAAGCTGATTGGTGTGTACACCTTTGTGGCGGTGATGCACTCCGAGTTTAATGGTGAACCACTGTTGCGCCGTTACCTTTACGGTGAGGATCCGACCAACCCGGACGCTTCCAGTACCACCCAGATCACAAAGGCGTAGCGCAAGCCCTTGCCGATGGCTACCAGCACTACAAAGTTGAGCCAGGGCACCCGCATAATGCCGCCCACCAGTGTGAGCGCGTCACCCCCGATCGGCAGCCAGCCGAGCAGCAAAGACCACTGCCCGTAGCGGTTGAACCGGTTGCGGGCTTTGTGCAGTTGTAGTTCGCTGACCGGAAACCAGCGTTTGTGTTTGAACCTGTCTACCTGACGGCCAATGATGCCATTCACCACCGAGCCCAGGGTATTACCGGCGGTGGCCCAGAACCAGATCCAGAACAGGGCGTAATCCTGGTTCACCAGGGTGCCCACCAGGATCTCCGAGTAGGCTGGCAGCAGGGTAGCGGCCGCGAAGGCGGTCAGGAAAAGGGTCAGGTAGGCCATGGCGTCTCCATGGCTGAATCGTAAAGTACTATGGCTGTAATGGTAAGTGCCAATTTCCAATCCCCGGACGAGCTGTCATTATTTGCCCAACTTTCAGGTTTTGGTTTTCCTTTATTTCCCGAGGAGGTTTTATGGAGCAGGTTACCATCTACGGTCGCATGAGCTGCCCGTTCTGCGTAGCGGCAAAGAACTTGTGCGAGTCCCGGAACATGCCCTACGTGTGGGTCGACATGATCGAGAAAGGGCTGAGCAAGCAGGACGTTGCCGACAGGATTGGCCGCCCGGTGTATACCGTGCCGCAGATTCTGGTGGGTGACGAATACGTTGGCGGCTACGACGATTTCTCCGCCTACGTGCGCAGGCAGCCCGCCTGACGCCATTTTCCGTCTTCCGGAAACACAAAGGCCCGGCTGTAAAAAGCCGGGCCTTTGTGTTTCTGGCGATAGCTGTTACAGGGTGAACTCTGTTTTCAGCTTTTTCTCGGCCAGTTGGTTTTTCAGCTTGGCCACCTTGGGCAGGCCGTTCTCGAACGGCGGGAAGCTCTCGCCCTCGATCAGCGGCTGCAGGTAGTCACGGCACTCCTCGGTAATGCCGAAGCCGTCATCCGTAATATAGTGGATGGGCATTTTCTTTTCCTGGTTAGCCACCTCGCTCAGGTTAGCCTGGCCAATGCTCCAGCGGTAAGGCTTGGCCTGGTCCCGCACGATGGTGGGCATCAATGCCTGTTTGCCGTTCAGCGCCATTTCCACGGCAGCCTTTCCCACGGAGTAGGCCTGTTCTACGTCGGTAGCGGAGGCAATGTGCCGCGCTGCGCGCTGCAGGTAATCGGCAACGGCCCAGTGGTACTTGTGGCCCAGGGCCTGCTTCACCATGTTGGCCAGGGCCGGTGCAACACCGCCCAGCTGGGTGTGGCCGAAGGCATCCTTGGCGCCAGCGTCGGCTACGAACCGGCCGTCTTCGTACTGGGCACCTTCCGAGGCAACCACCACGCAGTAGCCGTAATCTTTCACGCACTGGTCTACGCGCTCCAGGAACTTCTCCCGGTTGAACGGGATTTCCGGGAACAGGATGATGTGGGGTGGTTCGCCTTCACCCTGGCCAGCCAGGCCGCCGGAAGCGGCAATCCAGCCCGCGTGCCGGCCCATCACTTCCAGGATGAACACCTTGGTGGAGGTTTCGCACATAGACTTGATGTCCAGGCTGGCTTCCAGGGTAGAGGTGGCAATGTACTTGGCGACAGAACCAAAGCCGGGGCAGCAGTCAGTGAACGGCAGGTCGTTGTCGACAGTTTTGGGTACACCGATGCAGGTGATCGGATATCCCATCTTGTCGGCCAGCTGGGATACCTTGTAGGCGGTATCCTGGGAATCGCCGCCACCGTTATAGAAGAAGTAGCCGATGTCGTGGGCACGGAACACTTCGATCAGGCGCTCGTACTCGCGCTGGTTCTCAGACAGGTTCTTCAGCTTGTAGCGGCAGGAACCGAAAGCGCCGCCCGGGGTATGAATCAGCGCCTGGATGGCGTCATCTGACTCCAGGCTGGTATCAATCAGCTCTTCTTTCAGGGCGCCGATAATGCCGTTGCGGCCGGCAAACACCTTGCCGATCTTGTCCGGGTGCTGGCGGGCGGTCTGAATAACGCCACAGGCACTGGCGTTAATAACGGCGGTAACCCCGCCAGACTGGGCATAAAATGCATTCTTGATAGCCATCTCGGGCTAAAGCCTCCTGCTGGTTCAATGATGGCGCAAATCATACGCGAATCAGGTGGAAGTTTCATGAGCATATACCGTGCCCTTGACCCCGCAGAAAGTATGGTAGAGGCTTGGCAGGTTTCAAACCGGAGGCCTTACCTTAATGCACATACACATCCTGGGAATCTGCGGCACTTTCATGGGCAGCCTGGCGGTCATCGCCCGGGAACTGGGGCACACTGTGACCGGCTCCGACCAGGGGGTATACCCGCCCATGAGCACCCAGCTGGAGGCCCAGGGTATCTCGTTAATGGAAGGCTACCGGGTGGAGAACCTGGAGCCGAAGCCGGACCTGGTGCTGATCGGTAATGCCATGTCCCGGGGCAACCCGGAGGTGGAAGCTGTTCTGAACCGGCGCATCGATTACATGTCCGGCCCCGAGTGGCTGGCCCGGGAAGTCCTGCGCCATCGCTGGGTGATGGCGGTGGCCGGCACCCACGGCAAAACCACCACCACCGCCATGCTGCTGTGGATTTTGGACCAGGCCGGGTTTGATGCCGGCTACCTGGTGGGCGGCGTGCCCCAGGATTTCCCGGTGTCCGCGCGCCTGGGCAGCAGCGACTTCTTTGTCATCGAGGCCGATGAATACGACAGCGCGTTCTTCGACAAGCGCTCCAAGTTTATCCATTACCGCCCGAACACCCTGATCCTGAACAACCTGGAATACGACCACGCCGATATTTTCGAGAACGTGGAAGCCATCGAGCGCCAGTTCCACCACCTGGTGCGCACTGTTCCGTCCCAGGGGCTGATCATTCGTCCGGCCCTGGACCAGCACCTGGACAATGCGCTGGAAATGGGCTGCTGGAGCCCGGTGCAGGATACCGCCATCGGCAGCGAGATCAGCCGCACCGCAGACTGGCGCGCGGAGCTGCTGGCAGAAGACGGCAGCCGCTTTATGGTCATCCACCACGAGCAGCCGGTGGCTACCCTGAAGTGGAAACTGACGGGTATGCACAACGTGCGTAATGCGCTGTCAGCCATTGCCGCTGCCCGCCATGTGGGTGTAACGCCGGACCATGCCGTGGCCGCCTTGTGCCGGTTCTCCGGTGTTAAGCGGCGGATGGAGCTGGTGGGCGAGGTTGGTGGTGTGCGGGTGTATGACGACTTTGCCCATCACCCGACTGCCATTGCCCTGACCCTTGAGGGCTTGCGCAACCAGGTGGGGGACGAGCCGATTCTTGCCATTATCGAGCCCCGCTCCAATACCATGAAACAGGGCGTGCACCAGCAGACCCTGATTCCCAGTGCCGCGGCAGCAGACCGCGTTCTCTGGGGTAACCTGAGCGAGATGAACTGGCTGCCGGAACTGGTGAACGGCTGGCGTGCCGAGCACGGCGAGCTGGACCACCATGGCGTGGAAGAGTCGGTTGACGCCCTGATTACCCGGGCCGTGGACCAGCTGCCGGAAACCTGCCACATTGTGATCATGAGTAACGGTGGCTTCGGTGGTATTCACCGCAAACTGGTCGCCGAACTGGAGAAGCGTCGTGGCTGAAACATCACCGGTAATTAACCTGGCATTTACCGGCGCGTCCGGGGCCCAATACGGACTGCGCCTGCTGCAGTGCCTGGTAGCCAACGGTTGCCGGGTGAACGTGATGATCAGCAAGGCGGCCCAGGTGGTGATGGCCACTGAAACCGATTTTCGCCTGCCCGGCTCCACACCCGCCATGGCGGAGGCTTTGGCGGCCTATGCCGGTGCTGAAGATGGCCAGGTGCAGGTGTTCGGCCGGGAAGAATGGTTCTCGCCCCCGGCCTCCGGCTCCGGCGAGAAAGCCCCGCTGGTGGTTTGCCCCTGCAGCACCGGCACCCTGTCGGCCCTGGCCACCGGTGCCAGCAACAACCTGATCGAGCGGGCCGGGGATGTCGCCCTGAAAGAGCGCCGCAAACTGATCCTGGTGTTGCGGGAAACTCCCTATTCCGAAGTGCACCTGGAGAACATGCTCAAGCTCACCCGTATGGGGGCAGTGATCATGCCGGCCAGCCCGGGTTTCTATCACAACCCTCAATCCCTGGATGACCTGGTGGACTTCATGGTGGCCCGGATTCTTGACCACCTGGACTTGCCGCAAACCCTGGTCCCGCGCTGGGGTGCAAAGAACGCGGACTGATGCCTTCCCCGGGCGTTGGTTTTGGCCAAAGCGATTGATGGTTTTCACCATTGAGCCAAAACCCGCCCCGCCACAGACTTGCTGAACACAACGATAAACCAACCCGTTCACCGAGGTTCAGCATGATTCCACGTACTCTGTTCGACGCCGATCTTGAAGGCTTTCGCGATTCCGTTCGCAAGTTCCTGGAACAGGAAGCCGCGCCTTATCACGAGCAATGGGAAAAGGATGGCCAGGTCAGCCGCGAGCTCTGGCGAAAGGCGGGGGAGCTGGGCTTTCTGTGCCCGATGCTGCCGGAAGAGTACGGCGGCGTGGGGGCCGATTTCCGCTACTCGGCGGTGATTATGGAAGAAATCTCTCGGGCCGGTTTGTCCGGCATTGGCTGGGGACTGCACTCCGATATTGTGGCGCCGTACATCCTGAACTACGGCTCGGAAGAGCAGAAGCAGAAGTACCTGCCGAAAATGGCCTCCGGTGAAATGATTACCGCCATCGCCATGACCGAGCCGGGCGCCGGTTCTGACCTGCAGGGCGTAAAGACCACCGCCATTCGCCAGGGCGACCACTACAATCTCAATGGCTCCAAAACGTTTATTACCAACGGTCAGCTGGCAGACCTGGTGATCGTTGTGGCCAAGACGGATCCCAAGGAAGGCGCCAAGGGCACCAGCCTGTTGCTGGTGGAAACCGCCTGGGAAGGCTTCGAGAAAGGCCAGAACTTGAACAAGGTGGGCATGAAGGCCCAGGACACCTCCGAGCTGTTCTTCCAGGATGTAAAAGTGCCGGCCGATAATCTGTTGGGCAGCATGGAAGGGCAGGGCTTCTTCCAGCTGATGCAGGAGTTGCCGGCGGAGCGCCTGCAAGTGGCTCTGACTGCCGTAGCCGCTGCCGAAGCAGCCTGGCAGTGGACCCTGGACTACGTGAAAGAGCGCAAAGCCTTCGGTAAACCGGTTATCGCGTTCCAGAACACCCGTTTCAAGCTGGCGGAGCTGAAAGCCGAAATCACGGCCGCCCGGGTGTTTACCGACCGCTGCCTTGAGCTGCACCTGGACAAGAAGCTGGATATCCCCACTGCAGCCATGCTCAAGCAGCACACCACAGACCTGCAGTGCAAGGTGATGGATGAATGTGTGCAGCTGCACGGCGGCTACGGCTATATGTGGGAATACCCCATTGCCAGGGCCTGGGCCGATTCGCGGGTGCAGCGCATCTATGCCGGCACCAACGAAATCATGAAGGAAATCGTGGCTCGTTCATTCTGAGGGTTTTGACCCGGCTGGCCCCGACACCGTGTGGGGCCAGCGCTTTACCAAACTTTACAATTTGCCAAGCCTGTCAAGGTCTCCCGGCAGGACATCCCCTAAAGTAGCGGCACAACCTCTAACAAGGATAACCGGTTGCCGCGATGAAACGCCTGACTGCTCTCTCCGTTCCCCTGCTTACCCTTGCCATCGCCGGTTGTGGCGAAGAATCCGACCAGCTGCCCGTGGATGGCCGCGATTTCGATGGCGTGAACTACAGCGAACCGGCGCCGTATCAGGGGCGGGTGATTGATGGCTATCTGAGGAATGCCAGGGTGTGGCTGGATGTCGACGGTGATGGAAAGTACACCGCCGAGTCGTTCACCGTAGAGCTGGATAATGGCAATTCTGCGGTTATCGAAGGCGGCGAACCCATGGCCATGAGCGGTCAGGATGGTGCGTTCAGCCTGGACCTTGCCGCTTTGCAGTTGTCACCCCAGGAAGGCCGACCGCTTGATCCTCGGGACTACCCGCTGTTCGCAGCCGCTATTCCCGGAACCACGGTTGAGCAGACCGAAGTGGGGGATCAGGCCATAGCCGTGGGCTATGTTTTGTCGGCTAATCCCGGTGTCCGCAATGTAACGCCGCTGACCACCCTGGCCCGTTACCAGACGGCATTGGAATTGATGCCCGGGGGCGATCTGGGTGAGAGCCTGGCTGGCATCAACGTGACTGCGGATTACATCCGTGGGCAGGATGACCGGGCCCATGCCTATGCCCGGGCACTGGTGAAGTTTATGACGCAGCAGGTGGCAAGCAGCATGCCCGAAAGGGCGGGCGCAGAGCTTAGCCTTAGCCCGGAAGAGGCCCGGCTTCTGGGCACTTCCCTGTTGCGGCACGCTCCGGCCGTAATTACGGCCGTAGATCAGGCGGCTGGCGATGACTACTCCAGCGTGGCGATCGATACTCTGGAACTGCCGGATGTCACCGTCAGCATTATCGATCCGCTGGTGCTGACCGGCCAGCGCATCCTCGCCCGGAACGAGAACGGCGACTTGCCGGTTGCGCCGGACAATCTGGTTGCCTCAACTGCGCTGAAGTTTGAATACGCGGAAGACGGCCGGCTGATCAAAGTGGCGGCGAATGGTTGCCTGGCCCTGTCTATGCCCGAACTGGCCCGGCTGATTGCTGCTGGTGGTAATATGGGTAGGCTTTCTACCCAGTGGCTGCCCTCGGTATCCCTCGCGCCAGCGGGTTGGGATGCGTTCAATCCTGAAAACGATCCCGACCAGGCAGTGGATGAAACTCTGACCTTTGACTGGGATGGAGGGGCGATCGAATTCCAGACGTCGACACTTTGCCATGCAGCCAGGGGCATCGAACCGGCGTCCACCGAGCTTGGAGCCGGAGCGGAGGTTAGCTATAGCTGGAGTGAGCAGGACGGTGCAATTTCGGAGCTTGTTGCGACAGTCGGTGGCGTTGGTGCGAACGCGGGGGTTGTCTATCGGCTAGCTCCGGGTTCAGGGGAGTTGGTGGCCGATTACACTATTACCAAAGATGGCCAGCCACTCGAGTCTGTTGAACGGCAGGGCGAACCTGATCCCTGTAAGCCGGTTGACGAAGAAATCGCACAGGAAAACTTTGTAGTTACCGAAACCCTTGGCTATCTGTTTGCCGGCTATGAGCCACAGCCGACAACCTTTACCGACCTGGCGTTCGAATACGATACCCGGACGCTTTCAACAGACGGTGCTGAGGTAAAGGTCAATCGCCTCCTGCGCTATGCATTCCTGGATCCGGCGCTGGCCGGTTCGGGCAATGTGACGGCAGACGCCGGGTTCCAGTGGTTACTGCACTACGACTCCACGCCGGATGTAAATGCTCCGAACCTGATTCGGGAGGCTTATCTGTCTGATTATTCTGTGCAGAGTTGCGGAACCGGCAGGCCCGCGCCAGCCAGGGCCTACGCGAAGGTCGAGTACAGTTACATGAAGTTATCCGAGTATTTACTGGAAGCAATCCAATAAGAGTCAGGTGGATGTCGGGTGACGCTGTGCGCCCGGCAGCCCAGGCAGGATGATTGGGGGCGAAAGTACAAGGAAAACAAACGCAGAAAAACCGACAGCAGGCCGTTTGGCTTGGTCAGTGGCGTATCGTGCTTTTAAGGCTTTCTAAGGAATCTTGCCATTTCCTGGGGGAGGAAATGGTGCCGAGGAGAGGACTTGAACCTCCACGGGGTTGCCCCCACTAGCACCTGAAGCTAGCGTGTCTACCAATTTCACCACCTCGGCAGGTGATTTGCAGATTCGCTGTTAGTTTGTTGAAAACTTAGCGTTTCTGCCAGCCCGGTGAGGTGTTCCCCTCAACCGATGGCGCGTACTTTAATGATTCCGTTCGGGGCTGTCAAACATTTTTTCAAAAAAAGTTTTCGCCGTATTTGTGCCTATTAATTGTCCCCTGGTTAGGCAGGTTCGACATACCAACGTTATACTGCAGGGATAATGAATTCCGCCGTAGTATCGCGGCCAGATAGCAAGGATCCGAATGGTTTCCAGGAAGAAAGAACACAAAGACCCTCACGCCAGTCGCGAGGCTCAGAAATACGAAAACCCCATCCAGAGCCGGGAGTTTATTCTCCAGCACCTGAAAGAGCGGGGGGCACCGGCCACCCATGAGACTCTGTGCCAGGAGCTTGGGCAAACTTCCGAGGAAGGTATAGAAGCCCTTCGCCGCCGGCTGATTGCCATGTGCCGCGACGGGCAGCTGATTTGTAACCGCCGGGATGCGTTCCTGCCTATAGAAGAAGCAGACCTGGTAACCGGCCGGGTGGTCGGGCATCGGGACGGCTTCGGTTTCCTGATTCCTGATGATGGCGGTTCCGACCTGTTTCTCACCGCGCGCCAGATGCGCCAGGTGTTTCACGGTGACCGTGTAGCTGCGCGGGTTGACCAGGTGGATGACCGTGGTCGCCGGGAAGGCAAGATTGTTGAAGTGCTCGAGCACCGTACCGAACAGATCGTTGGCCGCTTCTTCAAGGAAAGCGGTATTACCTTCGTGGTGCCCGAGAATGCCCGTATCAACCAGGAAATCCTGGTTCCGGACGAGCACGTAGGCAAGGCGGTGCATGGTCAGTATGTAGTCGTACAGATTCTGCGTCAGCCGACAATCCGTACCCAGCCGACAGGGCAGGTTGTCGAAATCCTGGGTGAGCACATGGCGCCCGGGATGGAAATTGATGTGGCCATCCGTTCCTACGAGATTCCCCACAGCTGGCCGTCCGCCGTGGGTGAGCAGGCAGCAGCGATTCCTGCCGAAGTGGCAGAGAAGGACAAAGCCAACCGGGTGGATATCCGCAATATGCGGCTGGTGACCATCGACGACGAAAGCGCCCGGGATTTCGATGACGCCATCTATTGCGAGCCGCGCCCCCGTGGTGGCTACCGGCTAGTGGTGGCGATTGCTGACGTATCTCACTATGTGCGTCCGGGTTCCCCGCTCGACGAAGAAGCCATTCAGCGTGGCAACTCGGTGTATTTCCCGGATCATGTCGTGCCCATGCTGCCGGAGAAGCTCTCCAATGGCCTGTGCTCCCTGAATCCGGGCGTGGATCGCCTGTGTATGGTGGCGGATATGACCATCAGTGCCGCTGGTAATATCAGTGGTTACACCTTCTACCAGGCGGTGATGCGCAGCCATGCCCGGCTGACCTACAACAAGGTCAGTGCCATGCTGGAGCATCCGGATACCGAGCAGGGCTACAAGCTCAGCAGCCATTACGCTGATTTGTTGCCGCACCTGCATAACCTGTATGAACTGTACAAGCTGCTGCGCCGTGCCCGCACCGAGCGGGGCGCCATCGATTTCGAAACCACCGAAACCAAGATTGTGTTCGATCCCGAGCGCAAGATTGAGGAAATCGTTCCGGTGCACAGGAACGATGCCCACAAGATTGTGGAAGAGTGCATGCTGTGCGCCAACGTGGCGACGGCGCGGTTCCTGAAAAAACACAAGATGCCGGCGCTTTACCGGGTACACGATGGCCCGTCGGAAGAGCGTCTGGGTAACCTGCGCCTGTTCCTGGGCGAGCTGGGTTTGCAGCTGGGTGGTGGTGACAAGCCCACCTCCGGTGATTACCAGCAGTTGCTGGAGCAGGTGGCGGATCGCCCGGATGCCAACGTCATCCAGATGGTGATGCTGCGTTCCCTGAGCCAGGCGGTCTACAGCCCGGAAGAAGCGGGCCACTTCGGCCTGGGCTTCCCCAGCTATACCCACTTTACGTCGCCGATTCGCCGCTACCCGGATTTGATTGTGCATCGGGCCATCAAGTCCCGCATCCATAATCCGGAAGTGACCAAGGATGTGGTCTCACCCAAGGTGGCGGATCCGCAGCTGGCAGAGTACCCCTACGACCTCGCCAAAATGGAACAGCTCGGTGAGCATTGTTCCATGACCGAGCGCCGGGCTGATGATGCCACCCGGGATGTGATGGCGTGGCTGAAGTGCGAATTCCTGCGTGACCACGTGGGCGAGGAGTACAACGGTGTGATTGCTGCCGTGGTGCCTTTCGGTTTCTTTGTGGAACTGTCTGATATCTACATTGAAGGCCTGGTGCACGTTTCCACCCTCAGTGGTGATTACTTCCACCACGATGCCGCCAAGCATCGCCTGATCGGCGAGCGCACGGCAGTCAGCTTCCGCCTGGGTGATGAGGTGCGTGTGAAGGTGGTGCGGGTCGACCTGGAAGATCGCAAGATTGACCTGGAGCTGGTCAGCACCCCGAAGAAGCGCACGGCAGACCGCGATGCCCTGGATATGTCCAAGCGTGAGTCCCGTGGTCGGGGCGATCGTGCAGGCAAGGGTGGTAAAGGCGGTAAGCGTACCGGCAAGCCGGCCAGTGCCAAGGAAAAGCTGGCGGCTGAAGCGGCCAGGGGCGCAGCGCGCAAAGGTGGCAAGGGCAAGTCTCCGGCGGCAGGCAAGAAGCGCAAGCCCCGCAAGTAACCAGTTACACAGGAATTGATCGTTAGTGTCTCAGGAATATGTATTTGGCTGGCACGCCGTGGATGCGGTGCTGAAGCGGGAGCCGGAACGGCTTCAGCAGGTATGGATCCAGACCGGACGGCAGGACAAGCGCGTAAAATCGGTGACCGATGCCCTGGATGGCCTGGGTGTGCGCTGGAAAGTAGTGCACCGCCGGGAGCTGGATGAACGCGTGTCCGGCGTCCACCAGGGTGTTGTGGCGGCCGTGGCGGAAAGCCGTGAATGGACGGAAGACGACCTGCTGGCCCAGCTGTCCAATAGCGACAAGCCGCCGTTTTTGCTGGTCCTTGATGGCGTAACCGATCCGCACAATCTCGGTGCCTGCATGCGCACCGCAGATGCGGTCGGTGTCCAGGCCGTTATTGTGCCCAAGGACAAGTCCGCGTCGCTCACACCGGTGGCCCGTAAAGTGGCCTGCGGTGCGGCAGAAACCGTGCCCTTTGTGCGGGTAACCAACCTGGCCCGCTTTCTGCGGGAGCTGAAAGACCTGGGGGTGTGGCTGATCGGCACCGCCGGCGAGGCCGATGCCGGCCTGTTCCAGGCTGATTTCAAGGGGCCGGTAGCGCTGGTTATGGGGGCCGAAGGCAAGGGTATGCGCCGGCTGACCCGGGAACACTGCGACCAGCTCATCAACATCCCCATGCAGGGCCATGTCGACAGCCTGAACGTATCGGTGGCGACCGGCGTTTGCCTGTACGAAGCCCTGCGCCAGCGACTCGGTTAATCCTTGCACTGCAGGCCCCTTGGGCCTAGAATACGTGACCCCTTTTTTAAGGGGCGGTTTTGTATTGCCTGCATTCCGGGCTGCAAAACGTCGCTTTTGATCTGGCCTTACCCGTAAGTGCCTTGTTGATAAAGCAAAAAAGAAGCCGGCAGCTTTGCTGTCACCTCCTTGCTTTCACGCTGGGTCGCGGTCCGGAAGGATCGCCGAAAGAAGAAAGCTGTTTAACCCGTAGGGAGAACTCATGCGTCACTACGAAATCGTTTTCATGGTACATCCGGATCAGAGCGAGCAGGTGCCCGCGATGATCGAGCGTTATACCAGCGTCATCACTGAAGATGGCGGTAAGGTACATCGCCTGGAAGATTGGGGCCGTCGTCACCTGGCATACCCGATCAACAAGATTCACAAGGCTCACTACGTACTGATGAACGCCGAATGTTCACAGGCCGCTATGGACGAGCTGACTCATAACTTCCGGTTCAACGATGCCATCATCCGTGACCTGATTCTGCGTCGCGACGAGGCTGTTACCGACATGTCTCCGATGAAAGCCGCTGAGTCCCGCGAGGACCGTCGTTCCGGCGGAGACGATCGTCCGCGTCGTTCAGCTGATTCTGACGACCGTCAGAGCAGCGCATCCCAGGACGAAGAAGAGTAATTAACCGGAGTTAGGAGTTACGTTATGGCTCGTTTTTTCAGACGTCGTAAGTTCTGTCGTTTCACGGCAGAAGGTGTTAAAGAGATCGATTACAAAGATCTGGACACCCTGAAAGGCTACATCACTGAAACCGGCAAAATCGTGCCCAGCCGCATCACCGGCACCAAAGCACGTTATCAGCGTCAGCTGGCTACCGCTATCAAGCGTGCCCGCTACCTGGCACTGCTGCCGTATACGGACAGCCACGATCACTAAGCACAGATAGACAGGACCCGGGACCATGCGTGCACTGGCACAGTATGTAATGCGCGGTCCCATGCAGGCCGGCGGGGTTGCGGCAGTTGCGACTGCATTACCCTTGCTGTTCTGGATTGGCGCAGCAGTTATCGGCCTGGTTATTTTGCGACTGGGCATCCGGCAGGGGCTGAACATCGGTCTCTGGGCAGTACTACCCGCACTGGGTTGGGCCACCTTCGGGCAGGATCCGACCGCGCTGGTGGTGCTGTTGCAGGTGATGCTGATGGCGTCGATTCTCAGAACATCGCTGTCCTGGGAGAGAGCGCTGCTGTCGGGCGCCTTTCTGATGATACTGACAGGGCTGATGATGCCCTTGATGTATCCGGCACTGCTGGACGAACTGGTCCAGGCCGGTGTCGGGTTTTACGAGCAATACAACGCCGAGGTGGCGCGGTCACTGGGCAGCGAACTTGAGCTGATCATCCGCAACACCATGAACGCCAGTATGGCGGGCACCTATTTCGCCACGGCCATTGGTATGACAATGCTGGCGAGGGCATGGCAGGCGGGGCTGTATAACCCCGGAGGTTTCCGCAAGGAATTCCATGCCCTGAGGTTGTCGCCGGCCATTGCGGTTGTGTGCGCTGTCACCATGGTGATAGGCCCGCTACTGGGGCTCAATTCCATGCTGCTGGCATGGGCTGCGGGAACACCGCTGTTCATCGCTTCGCTGGCACTGGTGCACGGGTTTGTTGGTCGTAAACAGTGGGGCGGGCAGGCATTGGTAGCATTCTACGTGCTACTGGTTCTGCTGGGTCCGAGTCTGATGATGCTTTTGTTGGTTCTGGCTTTTGTGGATAGCTGGCTGGATATCCGGGGGCGAATAAAACCCGCCGGGCCGGCTGAATAAAGCACGAAGAGGTTAACGAGATGGAAGTTATTCTGCTCGAGAAAGTAGCAAACCTTGGCTCCCTGGGTGACAAGGTAAAGGTTAAGGCCGGTTACGGTCGTAATTTCCTGCTGCCGTATGGCAAGGCTGTTCCTGCCACGGCTGCAAACGTACAGGCGTTCGAAGAGCGTCGTGCCGAGCTGGAAAAAGCTGCCGCTGAGAAGCTGGCCGCTGCCCAGGCCCGTGCCGAGGCTCTGGAAGGTGCGTCCTTCACCATCAGCTCCAAGGCTGGTGAAGAAGGCAAGCTGTTCGGTTCTATCGGTGTTCGTGACATCGCAGAAGCTGTTTCTGCCGGTGGCACTGAAGTCGAGAAGAGCGAAGTTCGTCTGCCGGAAGGTCCGCTCCGGACTGTCGGCGAGTTCGACATCGAACTGCAGCTGCACACTGATGTTGAAGTTACTATCAAGCTGGCGGTTGTTGCCGAGTAATCGGTAGCCGCTACAGGTAGCTTCAAAGGAGCTGAAACCCCGGGTTTCAGTTTCCCCAGACGGGCCCGAACCGGAGACGGTTTCGGGCCCGTTGCTTTCTGGTATTCTTGTACTCCCGTATTCCCATTTCAATGTTGTCGGTATTTATGGCCAATCCCACTCTGAAACCTGCGTCGATGGATCCCGAAACCAGCCGGATCAAGGTTCCCCCACATTCGGTAGAGGCAGAACAGGCTGTTCTCGGTGGTTTGATGCTGGATAACCGCCGTTTTGACGAAATCTCCGAAGTTATTTCTGCCTCCGACTTTTACCGGCAGGATCATCGGCTGATCTTCGGTGCGGTGGAACGGCTGGCCAGCGAAAGCGAGCCGCTGGATGTGGTTACCCTGGCCGAGTTCCTGGAGCGGGCCGGCGACATTGAAGATGCCGGCGGCTTGTCGTACCTGGCCGAGCTGGCCGAGAAAACCCCGGGCGCGGCGAATATTCGCGCCTACGCTGACATTGTCCGCGAGCGTTCGATCCTGCGAAAGCTGGTGGAAGTTTCCGGCCAGATTTCCGACTCGGCCTTTAACCCGCAGGGTCGTAAAAGCAGCGAGATTCTGGACGAAGCCGAGCGCAGCGTGTTCCAGATTGCAGAATCCCGCAGCAAGGAGGGCTCTGGTCCCAAGGCCATCAACCCGATCCTGGCCACCACCCTGAGCCGTATTGAAGAGTTGTTCGAATCCGGCGAGCAGACCACCGGCCTGACCACCGGTTTCCGGGACCTGGACGACCAGACCTCCGGTATGCAGCCGGCAGACCTGATTATCGTGGCGGGGCGGCCCTCGATGGGTAAGACCACCTTCGCCATGAACATTGTTGAAAACGCACTGATCAGCACCGGTACTCCCATCCTGGTGTTCAGTATGGAAATGCCCGCCGATGCACTGGCCATGCGTATGCTGTCGTCGCTGGGCCGGATCGACCAGACCAAGGTACGAAGCGGCAAGCTGGAAGAAGACGACTGGCCGCGGTTGACCTCGGCGGTCAGCCTGCTGAAAGACAAGCCCCTGTACATAGACGACACCCCGGGCCTGAGCCCCACGGAAATGCGTTCCCGTGCGCGCCGTATTGCCCGGGAAAACGGCGGCAAGATCGGCCTGATCATGGTCGACTACCTGCAGTTGATGCGGGTGCCCGGTAACACCGAGGGCCGTACCGCCGAGATCTCGGAAATTTCCCGTTCCCTGAAAGGCATTGCCAAGGAACTGAGCTGCCCGGTGGTTGCCCTGTCGCAGCTGAACCGGAGCCTGGAACAGCGGCCCAACAAGCGCCCGGTGAACTCGGACTTGCGGGAATCCGGTGCGATCGAGCAAGACGCCGACGTCATCATGTTTGTATACCGGGACGAGGTGTACAACGAAGACACCCAGGATAAAGGCATTGCCGAGATCATCATCGGTAAGCAGCGGAACGGCCCCATCGGCACCATTCGCCTGGCGTTTATCGGGAAGTACACCAAGTTTGAGGACCTCGCCCACGGGGATTACAGTGACTACGGTGGTGATTACTGATGCCACGCCCCACCGTTGCCCGTATCGACCTTGAGGCGATCAGGTTCAATTATCAACTGGCCCGGCAGAAGGCCGGCAACGCACGGGCCATGGCTGTGGTCAAGGCCGACGGCTATGGCCATGGCATCCAGGCGGTGGCCGGTGCCCTGGACGGGCTGGCCGGGAAATACGCCGTAGCTTGCCTTGAAGAAGCGGAAGCCATCCGTGAGGCGGGCTTGCAGCAACCTGTGGTGTTGTTGCAGGGCGTGCATGAAGCAAGAGACCTGGCCCGTTGTGCAGCCATGGACTTCGAGCCGGTGTTGCACTGCCGGCAGCAGCTGGGCTGGCTGTCTGAAGCCTCGGTACCGAGCTTCTGGCTGAAGGTAAATACCGGTATGAACCGGCTGGGTTTCCGGCCCCGGGAGTTACCGGAGGTAGTGGCCGGCCTGGAGTCCATGGGCGCCCGAACCCGGTTACAGGGCTTTGTCACCCACTTTGCCTGTGCGGATGACCTGGCCAGTGATTTCACCGGCCAGCAAACCCGCAGCTTTGAAGCGGCGGTCGCGCCCTGGCCGGATCTGATGCGCAGTGTCGGTAACTCGGCGGCCCATTTCCGGCCCAACCAACCCCTCTACGAATGGAGCCGGCCTGGCATCATGCTGTACGGCGCCTCGCCAATGATTGGTAAAACCGGACCGGATCTGGGGCTGAAACCGGCCATGACCCTGGAGGCACCGCTGATCACCACCCGCACCGTGCGTGCCGGTGAAGCCATTGGCTATGGGTGCACCTTTACCGCAGACCGGGACACCCGCATGGGCATGGTGGCGATCGGTTACGGCGACGGCTACCCGCGCCATGCGGGCACGGGAACGCCGGCGGCCATCAATGGCCAGCGCATACGGCTGCTGGGCCGCGTATCCATGGATATGCTGGCGGTGGACCTGGGCAATGCGCCTCAGGCCCGTGAAGGGGACAGGGTGGAGCTTTGGGGCCCGACCGTCAGCGTGGATGAGGTGGCGGAATGTGCCGGCACCATCGGCTATGAGTTACTGACCGGGGTTTCTGCTAGGGTGCCTCGGGTTCATGAATGATCTCCTCGATGAAATCGAGAATCGCCGCCAGGCTACGGTCATCCAGTTTTTTCAGAACCTTGTGAATCACCATCTTGCTGCCTTTGAGCATGCTGCTGATGCCCATCCTGGCCATGCCCATCATCATGCTGCCGGCTTTCAGGCGGCGCAGCGGTTCGATGAAGAAGAAATCCAGCCCGGCTTCGGTCAGCTCGTTGATCAGGTCGTACAGCTGTTCAATAGCCTGCTTGTCGGCCTTGCCGCGGCTTTTCAGCTCGCTTACTGTGTACAGCGCGCGGGTACGGAGTTCATCGGGAATCGGGGCAACAATATGGCTCTGTTGTTTCAGCATAGGGCTTCCTGTTGTTGTATGCTCGCAAGTGAGACTTCAATTAACACCGGCGTTTCAGGTTGCAGGCATAGTGCAGCAACCCTCCGCTCCGGCCATTGGCCTGAGTGGTTCCCGACAGGCGTCATATCAGTGATATTCCGGAGGCGTTGATTCCGCGTGCATGTACTTGTTGTTCACGACTACGGCCCACTGGGGAAAGTGCTCCTGGAGCGCTTGCGCAAAACCCATCTGCGGGTGAGCCCTTTGCTGGTCAGCGACCCGGCCAATGCCGACCTGAAAGCCCTGGAAAGCTGGATTCCGGAAGATGCAGACCTGATTGTGAATGCGCTCTGGCTGGCTGACCCGGAGAAAGCCGAAGCCAACCGGGAAGCTGCCCATGAGGTGGCCTTTTCGCTGCCCCTGTGCCTGGCCGAGCACGCCCGGGACCGAGGCATGGCGCTGCTGCAGTTGTCTTCCTGCTACGTGTTTGACGGTCGCAAACAGGGTGCTTACATAGCGTCTAACCCGGGCCAGCCAATCAACGAGCTGGGCCGCTGGCAGTGGGAGTGTGAACAGGCGCTGCGTACACTGCTGCCCCGGCACATCCTGCTGCGTACCGGTTGGAGCCTGGGCCGCTTTATCCGCAAGCTGTACGAAAGCACGGGGCGCGCAGACACCTTGTCGCTGCCCGGCCGCTGCCAGGGCCAGCCGGTGGCAGTCCAGGACCTTGCCCGGGTGATAAGTGCGATTGTGCTGCAACTGGATTGCGGTGCCGAAGTCTGGGGCACCTATCAGTATGCCGGTTCCGAAGAGATCAACCTGTATGAGCTGGGGCTGGCGATCGCCGGTATGCCCGGTATTCCGGAAGACATTCGCGTGGTGGACGAACTGCCAGAGTGGGGACACCTGGAGCCGGTAAACACCACCATGGTGTGCAGCAAGATCAAGAACACGTTCGGTATCAAGCAGCTGCCCTGGCGCACATGGCTAAATGAAGAGGTTGCCATGATCAAGGGTACGGGTAGTATCGACGAAAAAGCTGAAGAGAAGACCGAGCCGACGGACCTGTAATCCGCCGGCCAGTGATATTCAGAAAGGAGTCAGGGTGGTTACTGACAGCCCTGGCGGGCGAAGTCACGGGTAACCAGCTGCAGGGCTTCTACATCCAGCAGTTCTACTTCACGGCCACGGGCACGGATAATGCCCTGGTTCTGGAAGCGGGTGAACACCCGGCTAACGGTTTCTACTGCCAGGCCCAGGAAGTTGGCAATGTCGTTCCGTGCCATGGGCAGGCTGAAGTTGGTCGGCGACATGCGACGGCGACGGAAGCGGCTGGACAGTGACAGCAGCAGGGCGGCAATGCGCTCTTCTGCGGTGTTCTTGCTCAGCAACATGGCCAACTGGTGGCTGTTCTGGATTTCCTGGCTCAGCAAGTGGTACATATGATGCTGAAGCTCGGGCAGTTTGCCGGTGAGCTCTTCCAGCTTTTCGATCGGGAACTCGCACACACTGGTGCGTTCCAGGGCCTTGGCCGTGCAGGCGTAGGTGTCGCTGCTCATGCTGTCGAGCCCGACCAGCTCGCCAGGCATAAAGAAGCCGGTCACCTGCTCGTCACCGCCTTCGGTAATGATAGAGGTCTTCACCGACCCGCTCTTCACCGCAAAGCAGGACCGCATCGGGGTGCTCTGGTCAAAGATGTGCTCGCCCCGGTTGTAGATTTTGCCCTGCTGGACAATATCTTCGAGCCGCTCGAGATCGTTCTCTTCAACGGCAAGGGGAAGGCAGAGGTTGCTCAGGCTACACTGCTGGCATGAGGCTTTGAGCGGAGACACTTGGTGGAGATGAATTGCCTGGGCCATAGTTGATAAACCATCCGGGTTGATCCAAATCAAGCATAGCAGAATGGTAGCCTGATATGTAAGTGTTGAACAGCGAACGATCGATTCAGCGTTTCTTTCGTTTCCGCTGTTCGGCTTTGAGGGCTTTTTCCTTCGCTTCCTGCTCTTCCTTGATACGCGCTGCTGCCAGTTCCTGTTCAACCATGTCAGGTGTTTCCAGGGAAATCTGCCCCAGTGTGCCGGCCCGGAATTCGTTCAGCAACACCTCGGAAACCTTGTGCAGGTCCGGTACGCCGCCGCGGCCCAGAAAGCGCCGCTTTTCCGCAATGGCGTCCATCAACGCCAGCCCGTCCTGTGGCTTCTGGTCGAGGCCGTAGCGGGCCATGACCAGCTCCGGGTAGGCCTGCACCAGGTAGTCGGCTTCAAACATTGCAACATCTTCAAAATCCAGTACCGCGCTGCGGATGGCGCCGGTGACGGCCAGCCGGTAGCCGCACTGCTCCGGTGACAGCTTGGGCCAGAGAAAGCCCGGGGTGTCGTACAGCAGCACGTTATCCGGCAGCTTGATGGCTTGCTGGGCCCGGGTAACCGCCGGCTCGTTGCCGGTCTTGGCGGCGGGGCGACCGGCCAGGGTGTTGATCAGCGTGGACTTGCCCACGTTGGGGATGCCCAGAATCATCACCCGCAGGGCGCTTTTCTCCCGGTTGTGGGTCGGGGTCATTTCCTCGGCCAGCTTGAGGATGCCCAGGGCTTCCTGGCGCTGGTTGTGGGTGAGGGTGATGGCCCGCACTCCGCGTTCCTTTTCAATCCAGGCCAGCCATTGTTCGGTGATCGCCGGGTCTGCCAGGTCTCGCTTGTTCAAAACCTTGATCAGCGGCGTGTCGCCACGCAGCGACGGCACCAGCGGGTTCTCGCTGCTGAACGGGATTCTGGCGTCTACCACCTCGATGATCAGGTCCATCTGGGGCATGACCTGTTTGATCTCCTTGCGAGCCTTATGCATATGCCCGGGAAACCAGTTAATCGCCATCGGTGTTGCTCCGCCTGTTGCTGAAAGGCGCCATTATGCAGGGGAATGACTAAACTTTCACATTTATCGGAAGCCCCGTGATGTCTGGGCTGGCAACGGTTTTTCTGTGTGCTGTGTACAGAATGACGGGATATCGGGATGAAATCCGGTGTGTGATTGTTTTAGGGTGTGGGGTCTCAAACGTTAAGCCAATAAACGGCGGCTTTGACAGTGGCCGTCTGCGATGGAGAAAATTATGCAGCAAGTTGTGAAATTTATCGGTTCCGCACTGATTGCTCTAAGCCTGTCGGCCACCGCATTCGCCCAGCAGCCCGGTCAGCCGGACCAGGTTGCCCAGCTTGCAGAAATGGTGGGGCTGTCTGACGACCAGCAGAGCGAAATCCGCGACATTATTGATGACATGCAGGGCGAGATCGGCGAGCTGCGCCAGAGTGCCCAGAACCTGCAACAGAAGCTGCAGGGTGAAATCAAGCCGGACTACAACGAATCCGCCATCCGCGACAACGCTGAAGAGCTGGGTGATGTAACCGGTGAAATTGCAGCGCTTTCCGCACTGATGCAAGCGAAAGTGGATGCCGTTTTCACTGAGGAGCAGCGCGCAGAGCTGGACCGCCAGATGCAGGAAATGCAGCGTCAGATGCAGCAACAGCGCCAGATGATGCAGCCGGGCCAGTAAGTTCGCCCGTTGTTACACTGCCCGCGCCTGCCGATGCTGCAGGTGCGGGTTGTTTTCTCTTCGGTTACCCCCTTTGCCACTCCGCCTTTTCCCCGCAATTCTTTCGGTACAAAAGCCTTGACCGGTCTATAAGTTTATTTCACGGTTAGAAGTATTCTGTGTAATCCAAATAATGCATTTGATCCTATACTTTTCGTAATGCTCGAAAGGGCTCGCAAGAAGCCCTGTAAAACTCACTCATAACATGGATGGACTCTATGGCTTCAGATACGAAAGCTATCCGTTCCACTATCCTCGTACCGGTCTTTATTCCGGCCGTTGTTGTTGCGCTGTTGCTGGTGATCGGAACCATCAGCAATCCCGAGCTGGCAGGGGAAGCGTTCAGCGCGACCCTGGCCTGGATTACCGATACCTTCGGCTGGTTCTACATGCTGTCGGTTGCCATCTTCCTGGTCTTTATTGTCTCTGTGGGGGCATCCAAGTGGGGCAATATCAAACTGGGGCCGGATCATGCGGAAGCCCAGTACTCCTTCCCGGAATGGTTTGCCATGCTGTTCTCGGCCGGCTACGGTATCGCGCTGCTGTTCTTTGGCGTGGCCGAGCCTGTGCTGCATTACGCCACGCCGCCTGCCGGCGCTGCTGAAACCGTCGATGCGGCCAAGCAGGCCATGCAGATTGCTTTCTTCCACTGGGGCTTTCATATCTGGGCTATCTACGGCCTGGTAGGCCTGGTGCTGGCGTACTTTGCCTTCCGCCATGGTCTGCCGCTGTCTATCCGCTCCGCGCTCTACCCGCTGATTGGCGAGAAGATCTACGGCCCCATCGGCCATGCAGTGGATATCTTCGCCATTCTGGGCACCATGTTTGGTATTGCCACTACGCTGGGGCTGTCGGTCACCCAGATCAACGCAGGTATCAATTATCTCTGGCCCTCGGTGCCCATCAGTACCACGGTGCAGATTATTGCCATTGCGGTGATTACCGCGGCGGCGACCGTGTCGGTGGTGGCAGGTATGGATAAGGGCGTAAAGCGTCTGTCCATTCTCAATATGGTGCTGGCGGTATCCCTGATGCTGTTTGTGTTTGTGGTCGGGCCCATCATCCACATCCTGGAAACCTTCCTGCAGAACACCGGCAGCTACCTGAGCGGTATTGTCGAGCGTACCTTCAACCTGCAGGCCTACACCCGCAGTGACTGGATCGGTAACTGGACGCTGTTCATCTTCGGCTGGACCATCGCCTGGGCGCCTTTCGTGGGCATGTTTATCGCCAAGATCAGCCGCGGCCGTACCATCCGCCAGTTTGTGTTCGGTGTGATGCTGGTGCCGTCGGTGTTCACCTTCCTGTGGTTCTCGGTATTCGGCGACACCGCCCTGAACCTGATCATGAACGAAGGCCTGGATACGCTGATTGCTGACGTACAGGCTGACCACGCGGTTGCCCTGTTCAAGCTGTTCGACGTGCTGCCCTGGTCGTTCTTTATTTCCCTGCTGACGGTGTTGCTGATCATCACCTTCTTTGTCACCTCGTCTGACTCAGGCTCGCTGGTGATTGACTCCCTGGCTTCCGGTGGCGTGATCAATACCCCGGCATGGCAGCGGGTGTTCTGGGCCGTGCTGGAAGGTGCGGTTGCAGCGGTGCTGCTGCTGGCAGGCGGGCTGAGTGCCTTGCAGACCATGACCATTGCCAGCGCCTTGCCATTTGCCATCATCATGCTGATTGCCGCCGTTGGTATGTGGCGGGCCCTTGTGATTGAAGGGCACCGTGAAACCAGCCTGCAGGCGCACATGATGAGCAGCCGGCACATGACCGGCTCCCAATGGAAGCATCGCCTGGCGGCGATTGTGGAATTCCCGGGCCAGCACGAAGTGGAAATGTTCATCAAGAACACTGCCATGAATGCCATGCGGGAAGTGGAGCAGGAATTGAAGGCCAAGGGCTGGGATGCAACCGCCGAGTTCGATGCCGAGAATCTGCGTTCGCACCTGCAGGTGCACCGTGAGCACCATGTCGACTTCATCTACGATGTGCGGCTGACCGAGCACCCGATGCCGGGCTTTGTCTACGGCGAGCTCAAGCGTGACCCGGACGAGCCTGAAGCCTATTACCGGGCAGAAGTCTATCTGCGCCGGGGCGGTCGTTCCTACGACGTGTTCGGCTACGATGAGCATGACATCATCAAGGACATTCTTGACCAGTTCGAGAACTACCTGCACTTCCTCAATATCTCGCCGGGCAAGCTGCCGTGGGATATGAATGAGCATGATGACATGATCAACACCGACGACCCGGAGCCAGGCAAGGCCTGATCCGGTAACTACAAAAACCCCGCCCGAGCCATGCTCCGGCGGGGTTTTTATTATGGGGCAGGAAAAGGCTTGATCAGGACAATCAGCCGGGGCAGCAGGGTCAGGGCGCCGAGCAGGGCCATGAACATGGCGAAGCCGGTGAACAGGCCGAAGTAGATCGTGGGAATAAAGTTCGACAGCACCAGGATCGAGAACCCGGAGATGATGGTCAGCGAGGTAAAGAACATGGCCTGGCCGATGCTGCGATGGCAGCGGTGCATGGTGGCCAGGTAGTCACCGTCTTTGGCGAACTCGGTTTTGAACCGGTGGATGTAATGAATGGTGTCATCCACGGCGATGCCAACGGTAATGGCGGCCACGGTAATGGTCATCATATCCAGCGGAATGCCGAGCCAACCCATCAGGCCCAGCACCGAGCCGGCGGCAATCAGGTTGGGTGCCATGCCGATCAGGGCCAGCTTTACCGAGCGGAACAACAGCAGGAACATGGCCAGGATGGCGCCAAACACGACCCCGATGGTTTTGATCTGCGAATCGAACAGGCTTTGCAGCATGTTGTTGTACATCACCGTCATGCCTGAAAGCAGGATACGGTCTTTGTCGTAACCCAGTTCGGTGGTCAGGTGGCTGCGGATTCTGTCCAGAAGCTCCTGCCGGCGCAGTTCCGGTAAGGTTTCCAGTATGCGGATGCTGAACCGGGCCTGGTCGTGCTCCTCGGAAATATAGGGGGTGAGCAGGATGTCCTGTAAGTCTTCTGGCACGGCAGCCGGTACAAACGCCAGCTGCAGGGCATCCAGCGGTTCACCGCCGTTTACCTGTGCCAGCAGGTCCAGCGTTGTGCTGATCGACAGCACCTTGCCGGTTTCCGGCAGGCTGTGCAGGTAGTCGTGTACCGCGCCCAGGTCCCGCATTTTCTGGTAGGTGTACCAGGTGTCCCGGTATTCCTCGTCGCCGCAATCGTCCAGGAACGGATCGCAGTCGCTGGCAAAGGGATCGTTGCCCGGGTTTTCGGGCGCTGGTTCATCGGTAATCACCACATCCAGCGGGGTCGTGCCGCCCAGCCGGTCGTCGATGGTGATCATGCCCTGGTGAATCTCGGTAGAGGATTTGAAGTAATCGATAAAGCTGTTTTCCACCGTCAGCCGGTTCAGGCCGATCACACACAGCACAGCGATGATTGCCGAGCCGACCAGGACGGTGCCGCCGAAATGCTCGGTAAAGCGGGCAAAGGCATCGGTGAAGGGCACCTTGTTTGACGTTACGCGTTTATCCAGCGGTGGTGGCAGCAGGCTGAGCAGGGCGGGGAAGACCAGGAAGGTGATCAGGAACGCCACGGTAAGGCCGAGGGTCATCATCCAGCCGAAGTCGATCACCGGGCGGATGCCGCTGAAGGTGAGTGAGCCGAAGGCCACGATGGTGGTCACCGCCATGTAAAAACAGGGTTTGATCATGGCCATGATGGTGCGGCGCAGGACATCCCGGGGCGCGGCACCTGGTTCGTCGTGCTGGAATTCCCGGTAGCGCACAATCAGGTGGATGGTGAGCGACAGGGTCATGATCAGCAGCAGGGAAATAAAGTTGGAGGAAATCACGGTCACCGGCCACTGGGCCCAACCCAGAAAACCGATCATCAGCCACACGGTAAAGCCACAGCACAACAGTGGCACCAGTACCCATCGCCACTGGCGGAAAATAATCGCGAGGGTCAGTAACAGGAAGGCCAGTACGCCCAGGCCAAAGGTGGACAGGTCGCTTTCGATAAAGCGGATCATGTCGGCGACAATCATCGGTACGCCACCCAGGTGGATGCTGGCGTGTTCCCGGTAGTTGTCCAGAATGCTGCGCACCTGCTGAATGGTGGCATCCCGCTCGGCACCCAGCTGTTCGGTGTAGTCGATGAACTGCCGGCTGACCTGTTCCAGTTGCTGCTGGTCTTCGGCACTGGCATCGCCGCTGCTGACTTTGTCTCGCAGTTCGTTGCGGCGATTCAGCAGTTCAAAATAGCGCTCCGGTGTCGGCAGGTTCACCTGAATGGCGGTGGTACCGGCATCTTCGCTGAGCAGCAGGTTCGGGTACATGGGGTTGTCGAGCAGGGCCTGGCGGGCGGTTTGGGGCGCCACATCGTGGTCGTCCAGGGTTTTGATTTCACTGTCGACGGTATCGAGGGTCAGGTCCGGGCTGTGCAGCAGGGGTACGTTAAGAATGCTGTTGGTAGAGCCGACCGCCTCCAGGGCCTGGAGTTCGTCTCTCAGTGCTGCCAGCCGTTGCAGGCCGGTTTCACTGAACAGGTCTTCCCGGGGGGAATAGGTCACCACCAGGAAGTCGTCAGAGGTAGTGAATATCCGGTTTACCTGCCGGTACTCTTCCAGGGAACGGTCGTTTTCCAGGACCAGGGATTCGGCGGAGGCATCCAGCCGGAACTGATCAAAGCGCAGGGCTGCCAGGGCCAGGATGGCACCGAACAGGATCAGCACAATCCAGGGGTGGGGGAGGATAAAACGGTCGTACAGGGCGCCGAGGCGATTCATCGCTTACTACTCTGCTGAAAAAACGAGTGCAGAGTGTGCCACAAACCCGGGCCGACTGTGACCTCCGGCCCGGGAATCTGTGAACGGATCAGTCGACGGCTTTCACCGGGATCTGCATGGCGTTGGAGGCGGGCACTTCCGGCACGGCCAGCCCCAGGTTGTTCTTGTCGAACACCCGGTCAGCGCGATAGCTGGAGCGCACCATGGGGCCGGAGGGCACTTCCATAAAGCCCTTTTCGAGGCCGATTTCACGGTAGCGGTTGAACTCTTCCGGAGTCACATAGCGTTCCACCGGCAGGTGGTTCGGGGTGGGGCGCAGGTACTGGCCGATGGTGAGGATGTCTACGCCGATGGCGCGCAGGTCGTCCATGGTTTCCAGGATTTCTTCTTCGGTTTCACCCAGGCCGACCATCAGGCTGGTCTTGGTGAGCACGTCTGGCCGGTGTTTCTTGGCGTGGGCCAGGACGCTCAGGGTTTTCTCGTATCCGGCGCGGGGGTCGCGCACACGGCTGGTCAGGCGTTTGACGGTTTCCACGTTCTGGGCGAATACATCCAGGCCAGAATCCACGACTTTTTCCACATCGCTCATCACCGCATCAAAATCCGGAGTCAGGGCTTCAACGGCCACTTCCGGGGTGCGCTGTTTGATGGCAGATACGCAGGCGGCGTAGTGAGCGGCGCCGCCGTCGTCCAGGTCATCCCGGTCGACCGAGGTCAGCACGATGTAACGCAGCCCCATCAGCTCAACAGACTTGGCGGTGTTCTCCGGCTCTTCCGGGTCCAGCCAGCCTTTCGGGTTGCCGGTATCCACTGCGCAGAATTTGCAGGCGCGGGTGCACACAGAACCCATCACCATGATGGTGGCCGTGCCGTTGGTCCAGCATTCACCGATGTTGGGACAGTGGGATTCCTGGCACACGGTGCTCAGGCGATGTTCCGAGACATTGCGGCGCACGGCGTCATAGCGCTCGCCACCGGGCATGCGCGCCCGCAGCCATTTCGGCTTGCGCTCCAGGGGCTTGTCTTCCGTGTTTGAAGAGGAACGTTTTACGCCGTCCTTGATGGCGGAAAAGCCGTGTTCGTTACGGAATTTGGAACCACTGGTAATGCGGGACTTTGCGCTGTCGCTCATGGGGCCGGAAACTCTCGGGTCAACGTATGGAGAACCTTAAAGAGTAATCCTGCGGCAGGGCAGTTACAAGGCGGGTAGGGGGAATCACGGGGTAACCGGGCACGACATTGGTCGTACCCGGTTGATCAATATCAGGCCTGGGATTTGTCCAGGGCCTGGGTGATGTCGGCGATGATGTCGTCGGCGTCTTCAATACCGATAGACAGCCGCACCAGGTCTTCGCTCACACCGGCACTCTTCAGCTCGTCTGCGTTGAGCTGGCGGTGGGTAGTGGTGGCCGGGTGGCAAGCCAGGGACTTGGCATCGCCGATGTTCACCAGGCGCAGGATCAGATCCAGGGCGTCGATGAACTTCGCGCCGGCCTCGCGGCCACCCTTGATGCCGAAGCTCAGAATGCCGGAGGCCTTGCCGCCACAGATCTTGTCGCAGGTGGCTTTGTAGGGGCTGTTGGCCAGGCCGGCGTAGTTCACCCACTCAACGGCCGGGTGATCCTGCAGGAACTGGGCAACCTTCTGGGCGTTGTCGCAGTGGCGTTCCATGCGCAGAGCCAGTGTTTCCAGCCCCTGCATGATCAGGAACGAGTTGAACGGCGACAGGGCTGAGCCGGTGTTACGCAGCGGCACTACACGGCAGCGGCCGATAAAGGCAGCTGCGCCCAGGGCTTCGGTGTAAACCACGCCGTGGTAGGACGGGTCCGGCTGGTTCATCATCGGGAACTTGTCGGCGCTGGCTTTCCAGTCGAACTTGCCGGAATCCACTACGATACCCGCCACCGTGGTGCCGTGGCCGCCAATGTACTTGGTCAGGGAGTGGATCACGATGTCCGCGCCGTGTTCGAACGGACGGCACAGGAAGGGCGTCGCTACGGTGTTATCGACAATCAGCGGAATGCCGTGTTTGTGGGCAATTTCGGCCCACTTCTGGATATCCACCACGTTGCCGGCCGGGTTGCCGATAGATTCGCAGAACAGGGCGCGGGTCTGGTCGTCGATGGCGTTCTCGACTGCCTCGAAATCATCGTGGCGCACCATCTTGCACTCGATGCCCTGGTTCGGCAGCGAGTGGGCAAACAGGTTGTAGGTGCCGCCATAAAGTTGACTGGTACTGACAATGTTATTGCCGACCTTGCAGATGGTTTGCAGAGCATAGGTGATGGCGGCCATGCCCGAAGCCACCGCCAGGGCGCCAACGCCGCCTTCCAGCGCAGTCATTCGCTCTTCCAGCACATTGTTGGTCGGGTTCATGATGCGGGTGTAAATGTTGCCCTGAACTTTCAGATCAAACAGATCGGCACCGTGCTGGGTGTCATCAAAGGTGTAGGACGTGGTCTGGTAAATAGGAGTGGTAGCGGCCTTGGTGGTCGGGTCGCTCTTGAAGCCGGCGTGCAGCGCGAGAGTTGCTGGTTTCATCACAACATTCCTTGCGGGTGGATTGTTCATTATTGGTTTGAGAAACCGAGTATGCCACAGGCTATTGCGGTTCGGCACGGTACCAGCAGTTATAGCCTTATAAAGCAGATGGCGGTATCAGTTCAGGGCTCCGTACACCAGTGCCCGGAGGTCCTGGCGGATGGGGTAGGAGGAAGATGGCATCAGCTGGGTCATGAAAATCACCACCATGTCTTCCACAGGATCCACAAAGAAGCTGGTGCTGGCCAGTCCGCCCCAGCCGAATTCGCCTTCCGAGCCGATGGTGGCAGAACTGGCAACATCGGTTTTCACCGAAAAGCCCAGCCCGAACCCGCTGCCGGCATAGGGTGTTTCGCTGAAGCCGCCAATAGAAAGCCCCGGCAGGTCCTTGCCGCCAGGTAGGTGGTTCAGGCGCATGAATTCCAGGGTTTTGCGCCCGATGATGCGCTGGCCCTGATACGCTCCACCCTGGCAGAGGGCCTGGGCGAACCTGAAATAGTCATCAATGGTGGACACCAGTCCACCTCCGCCAGACAGGAACTTTGGCTCCTTCAGGTAGCGGGAGCGCTCCGGGTCGTCCTGCAGCTTCATGGTGTCGCCGGGTTGGTACAGGTAGCAGGCAGCGAAACGTTCCTGCTGGTCCTGCCGGACCTGAAAGCCGGTGTCGGCCATGCCCAGTGGTTCGAAAATGTGCTCACGGAAATACGCATCCAGTGGCTTGCCGGATAACAGCTCAACCAGGTAACCCAGTACATCGGTGGATACGGAATAGTTCCACGCGGTGCCCGGTGAGAACTCCAGTGGCAGTTCCGCAAGGCGATCCACCAGCTTGTCCAGAGTCAGGATCGAACTGCCATCCAGTTTCAGCTGGCGATAGGCGGCATCGACTTCTGTTCGCTCGGTGAAACCGTAGGTCAGCCCGGAGGTGTGAGTCATCAGGTCCCGGATGGTCATGGTGGTGGTTGCCGGTTCGGTTTCGAAATCCGGGTAGCGGCCACCCTTGTACACCTGAAGGTTTCGCCAGGAGGGAATGTACTTGTGTACCGGGTCGTTCAGCAGGAATTTGCCTTGCTCATACAGCTGCATCATGGCGATGGAGGTGATGGGCTTGGTCATGGAGTAGATGCGGAACACTGTATCCCGTTCCATGGGCAGGTTGCGTTCGACATCTCTCAGGCCCTGGGCTTCACACCAGAGAACCTTGCCATGCCGGGCCACCAGTGTGACCGCCCCCGGGATCTTGCCGGGTTGAGTGTAGTTCTGGTCAAAGTGACGGGTAATACGCTTCAGGCGATCCAGTGAAACGCCGGAGGTGATTGATTCCTGCATGGCAACGGGCAGCCTCTTGTTCGGTTTAACGGGTCTGGTTGGCAGATGCCGGGCCGGCATCGTTATCGGGAAACACGGTATCGTAGCACCAGGTAAACACAAAGGCGTAAACCAGGTAAAACACCACAAAGGCGATATCCACGACCAGCGCCTCCAGCAGGCCGATATCGAGCCACCAGGCGATCACCGGGAGGAGCGCCAGCATCAGCCCGAACTCGAAACTGATGGCATGCAGGAATCGCAGCTTGAGGGTTTTCCGGGTAGTGCCGGTGAACCGCTTCAGACCGTGATCAAACATCAGGTTGAAGATATAGTTCCACAGGGTGGCCATGGTGGCGCCGATGGCGGCAAGTACACCGGTTTCCCCAAGGTCCAGGCCAAAGACAAAGGCGGCCAGGGGAGTTGATATGAGCAGGCCGATCACTTCAAAGGAAATGGCCTGGCGGATTCGGTCTTTTGTGGTTCGCATGGTGTTGGGAGTAGCGTAGGCGGGTCGTCCCGCGTTCTGTTCCCGGGAAGGGTGGGGTCGTCCCCAGAACTGAAAAAGCCCGGCTCTTTCGAACCGGGCTTTCAGAATACTGGTAGCAAGGGGCGGAGTCGAACCGCCGACCCCAGCATTATGAGTGCTGCCAGCAATCCTAAGCATTTGATTTCATTATAGCTGAAAGCATTGCCCTCGCCCACAAATGCCTATAGGTGCGCATCCGCGCCCACGGATTGTCCGCAAAATGCCCACAGTCACCTCCGCTTAAACGGATTAACGATAAACGTCATGCCAACGCGCCGCACCCTGGCCGGGCTATCTGGTAGCAGCTTAAATCCGACGCGATACTCGCCCTTGCCCACGTAGTAATACAGGCCGGTATAGATCCGCCAGCCTTTGCGAGCATAGACAAACTGCCACCCGGGGTATCCGTTATCCACCTTGATGTCGCCTTTGTGGCGCACATAGTCGCACTCTGACTGGCTTACGCTGAACAGGCGCGACTGGGTCAGGCCGTTTGCCGGGTTTCGGATCGCTAGCCAGTACCAGTTCGACGGAAACTTGCCGGCCCACTTGATGAGCGGGTTGTAGGCCTTTTGTGTCAAGTACGAGTGATTGCCGCTGATGCCGTAATCCGGGTTATCCCACCACGACGCCCATCGGGGCAGATGGCTGTCTCTGGCAAACGGCAGGGCGATAGCCACCACCAGCGGCCCTGCCAGGGCAATGACGACTCTCAGCAGGGCGAGTGGTACGTCGATCAGCAAAAACCACAAGTAAATCATATTGGCTCCGGTCTAATAAACGGGACGCCCGTCATGTGCCGGGCGGCGTCAAGACTTTCTTTAAAGTCGCCATGTAATGCGCGCTCAGACTAACCTGCATGAACATCTGGCGGCTCTTGCACCCCCGGATGATTCACACCGTACCCGAATGGTAAATCCGGAAGAGTTCGGGGGAAGTATTGTGCGAACGCGATTTTCGGACCAGAAAGGGAGAACGGTTTTGAGAGATGTAGCTGTGTGATTACCGTCAATTACATCTACAGCTAAAGTCTCGCCGTCCCAACTATCGCCAGTCATCGAGGCACCGATGGGGTACGTATCGGGGTCCACAAGCTCACGTTCTGATGCGGCCCAAACATTAATTTCTACTTCCCGCGAGTAAAGCGGGTCTGGATCAAATGTTGCTTCAACTTCTACATAATCCGGGCCAGTCAGCAGCACATCCCCATGGGCCGACACCGGAAGCTCTCCGCCAATTCCAGTGGTGCTGATTACAGCAACGCCTGACGAGGACCAGCCGCTATGAAGCCCCCCACTGGTGTCCACCATAAATGGTTCCGCCACAGCTTCTGGGCCGATTGGTCTGCGAGCTATATCCCCATGGCGGAAAACCTTTCCGCTTTTCCCCCACCACTCAATCTTTGGGCTCTGTATAACAAAGTCGCCAGGCTTTCTGATCAGGAAATCAATCCTGCCTTCTTCGGATAGAGCCCCAGAGAGCGCGATGTAGTCGAGAGTGATTGAATTATCGACAACAGGAACCTGAACCCACGCACCCTGGAGGCCGCCGGCCGCTGGGTAGCTGTCTTGATACACGGACCGAAAAAACACATCAGCCCCTTGTGGCACGGCCATTTTTAAGTATTTCACATTGGTAGCAATGGCATTCAAAGTTGCGGAGATTAACGCATAGTCAGTGAAGGCAATGGGCTGCCCAAGCTGCATGGCCAGATACTCCGAGTAAAGGGAGCTTGTGGCGGTGAACAGAGTGCCGTCAGATAAGGCGTCCATATAGCCTTCATTGTCGCTATCCAACGCGCTTCTTGCGCCAACAGCAATTTCCTGCCAACGCTCAGAAAACCTGCTTCGCAAATCGTCGCCGTATTCAAACATGAAGTCTTGAATGTCGCTGGCGACAAACCCAGGGCGTGGCCTGTAAAACTTCAAGCTCTCCCTGGGGCCGCCCAGAATATCTTGTAGAGCGCGAGCAATGGGAACTGAATAGAGTGCCGCAGCAGTCCTATAGTTCAAGTGGGTTCCTCGATTGAAGTCTGGATTAGAGACAGGGAATAGATTTCTCAGCTCAGAGACGTCTACAAAATACCCTCCATATCGCTCTGCCATTTGTCTGTATATAGCTGCGTGGTTCAGGACATTTTCGGACTCGGTTATTAGTATTGGCCGTGCCCCAGTGGCCTTGCATGTTTCTAGAGCATCATGCAAATCGTTCTGAAGGTCTGTTGCCCCGGCGGAGTTTTGCGCCAAAACGATCAGGGCATACTCGGTCTTGTAATCCCGCCAGCTCATACCCCCCCGACTATCACCGAAGGCATTTCCGTAGCTCGGATTAATGTAATAGGTCGTGGTACCTGCACGGATTGATGCCAGTCGCTGGCCAATGTCTTGAGACTCTACCGAGTAATTGTTGAAATTCCATGGCGTAATTTGAGAAAGCACACCCAGCCAAGTCTTTTTAAGTGGCTGATTCGCGGCCTCCCCGTAAGAATTGCTCAGAAGTGAGATGCTATCAGCACCATTCAAGTCAACAATGTGCCGCGCCGCGCCTATTTCAAGCGGGTATTCTTGAATATCAACGGAAACTGCAAGCCCTCCATTGCTGCCTCCAATATTTGTCCCATCAAGATTAAGTGAGGTCGACACCCCTAACCCTGGTATACGATCGCCGCCAAACCGAAACGAAGTAGACTGCACTGCGATGTAGTCACCCGCTTTAACTTTTATTTTTAGGGGCTTTTCGCTGAATCCTGCTGGCATATAAAAAACGGCGGTCGGGTTGTCTACTACAATTTCGTTTAAGTTGCGACTACAGATGGCTATTTTTACGGAGCCTCCCTCGGCCATAAATGCTCTAAACGCTGTAATTTCGCCGTCATTGGCTACTGGGTCTAGGAATGCGTAATAGCCATATCCCGCTTGCTGTGTGCCGTCACCGAACACACTGCTCTGCTGCCCAAGTCTGCGAGTGAACTTTATGTTTTTGTTGAGCGCATCCACTACCCTGTAGTCGGTATCCTCCGAGCTTTCGGTGGACTCGATTTGCGAAAAGGTTAATTTGATCTGGAGAGAAAGTTTATCTATGATCCCGCCAACACTGTCGGGCGAAGTGAGGTCTCCAGGCCCGAGTGAGCGGTACTGGCCAGCATGCTCTTTGGTTTGCAGGTAAACTACAGCATCGGAGTAAAATCCGACATAGTTGCCCTCATCAACAGAAAAGCCTCCAAGCTCGCCGTATTCAAAGGAGTTCAGACCCGTTTTAACCGAGAGAGTGACGCTTGTTATCTCGTTGAAATCTGTATCAAAATGTTTAACTTTCAGCGTTCCGTCTCGACGGGCATAAAACTCCAAAGAAGAAAGCAGGCTGGGCCTGTGAAATGGGTTCGCCAGTAAATAGGTGTTGGCTGCTATAGATGCGCCGCTAACAGGCTCTCCAAAAACTCCGAGGCTGAACGGTGCGGTTTTGGAGTTCGCCAAAAAGATAGAAGGAGCCGTGTCTTCGATTATTGATCCAGACGGATATCTCGCCACTTCGTCTGCGGTGCTCGAATTCATCCTTTTATAGCGAACAATCAAATCTCCTTCCAGAACCTGAAACTGCTCGCCATCGGCCACGGCTGCCAGACCTGTTGCAATATCAGGATATACATCTGCATTAACAAACGCCGCGTCACGAGCGATCTCGGCGCGGTCGGCATCCTGCGCAGCACTCGTTGCCAGCCCCGTGGGGTCGATAGCACCCTTGAGCGTCGGGCGTAGCTTTCCGAGCCGGTCGGTGAAGCGGTCGGAATCAGAGTTGACCGCCTCATCCAGATTCTTGCTGTTGTCATACAAATCACGCGGATCGCTGCTGCCTACGGGGTTGCCGGTGTTGAACTTGGCCATCTATTTCATCCTCTACCGATCACAAAAAAGCCCGCTCAATGGCGGGCTCTGTGGAAAGTGGTTGTTTGGTGGTTAGTCGAAAGGCGCGTTGTCGTCGTCGGCGTAAACTCGCGGATCGTAATTGACCGCTTCTACGCCGACAGAGGCCGGGCCTTGTGGGCTGATGCCGGTGATGAGTGCCGGGAAGCTCCAGCGCTCGGTTGTGCCAAAGTAAACGTGTGTTGGTTCGCGGTCTGCCGGTAATACGGCAGGCCATGGCTGCGGGATTTCCGTCAGCAGTGTGTATTCATCTGACCCTTGAGTGCACGGGAAGGGGCCGATGGTTTCGCCGTTTTCGTCTCGGTAGGCGACTACATGGCTCTTTCCGGCTTCAAACTCCATGGGCTCGGACACGGTGATTCGGTCGGCTTCGATGCCTTCCAAGATCGCCACTTTGCCGTAGCCTGGAATGTCATCCAGCAAAGGCACATACGACAGGTATTGACTGTTCAGCGCATCCAGTTCGGTGTTAAAGCTGTACATCCAGCGGCGGTATCTCTGAGCCCTGCGTCGTCTCATGCCGATGCGCCATGCGCGGGTGCGGTCTGTCACGCCGTCCAGCTTGATCTTGTCCACCTTGATCTGCTGATCGCCGGGCAAGGTGCACATGACCGTCTCGGTTGTCCAGGTGTCCGCGTTGGTGTATTCCACCTCCACGCCGTCCGCCTCGTCTGGCTGCTTGCCGCTGAACTGCCGGCGTAGGGGCGCGGTCATGTTCTCCGGGCTGTAGCCGTCTTCCAGTTGCGTGCGCGGCTCGTCGCGTACCGGCGTGATGATGCCGTTATCCAGCGTCACGTCTGCAAAGCCGGCGCGCAGCATCATCTTCATGGCGTCCAGCGCGGTGCCGTCGCTGATTATAAAATCGAAGGTATCGCCACGCGGTTGCCAGATGCTGTCCAACCGCTCAAGCTCGCTGATGTTGATCTGGTCATCGCCGTAGCCCAAAGAGCGTGCCACGTAAGCCGTGGCGTCAGCAATGGAGCGGGTGGTTGCTTCTGCGCCTCCGGCAACCGGTGGCAAGCGGCGAGTGGCAACGAGGTTGATCTGGTTGTTGGACTGGCTCCCGATCTGGTCGGTGCCCTCCAGCGTCACGGACATGGTGGTCACGCCGGCGTAACTGGTGACCGTGGGCAGTCTGGCCTTTAGCCCAAGCCATTCGATTCGATCAAGGTCGGCGATCTCGTTGCTTTCGGCTTGCACGCGCCGTACTCGCACCTCAGGCCGGATGGCGCTGCCAAGGCTCAGGCGGTACGTAAAGCCAAGCTGATCGCGGGTGGCGTTGTCGATGGTGTAAGTTTGGCTGTTCCAGGCAGTCGCGCCAATTTCGCGCCACTGCACTTCGACCTGCCGTTTTGTGTCAAAACTGACCACGGTGTCCTCGTCGATGTACCCCTGGCCCTGCGGCAAGAAGAAGTCAACTTCGATAGTGGTCGTGGTTTCACCAGAAGGGCAGGCGGCGAACGGGCCGGCCCAGCCTTCGGACTCAGACCGCTCTGACAACAACACATCGGCGTACCCGGTGCCGCCAGAAAAACCCGTCCATGCGGTGTCTTCTGCGCCGCTCAGGGAGCGGGACAGGCTGAGGCCGTCTACCAGTTCGGGGTAGTTGGTATCGTAAATGATGCTGTCGATGCGGTACTCTTCGTCCTCCCGGCGGGTAAACATCAGATAGCTTCCCTCTGTCCACCCGCTCACAGGGGAGCCGTCAGACAGCAGCGTGATGTCGTTGCCCGCCTTGGTGTCGATCAGGAACACGCCGTTGGCCTCGGCAAGCTCTGTTGAGCGAAGCCTGATCTGATCGCCAACGCCAGCATCCCCCCAATCACCGGTTAGCGTCACCACATCGCTCGAGTCTACCGATACTGCGACTGACTGGCGCTGTGAGATGGCGATAAAGTCGCCCGTTCCCCAGTCGCCGGGGAAATACACGGACGCACTGGTAGTCCTGATTTCGGTTCCGCTGTAGGTTAGTTGCACATTGCTGAGGCCGGAGGACAGGGACTGGCCGCGATAGAGCCGGATACCAGCAGAGCTGGACGTGCCACCAACCTCGCTGGAAGTGTACCAGTTTTCGTGGTTCTGCCAGCCGGTCACGGATGCGCCTGGCTCGAAAATCTCATAGCTCACAGCGGTAGACAGCTGGCCAAACGGCGTATCGCCCAGCTTAATCAGCGCCGGCTCCACCAAGCACTCGCCGGACGTGATGCACAGCATCAAATCAAGGCACTGAGTCCGTGCGTCTTTGTAGTACCGCCGCGGCTGGTTGACGTAATCCGGGTATCGGATATACCGGCCAAACAGCTCCGGAATGCCTTGGCCTAGTCGGGCGGTGTTGGCGCGGGCGTCTGCGGGGGTGATGCGGGAGCCTTGTTGTCCCATGCTGTCCGAGGCCGACGGGATGGTCGGCATAATCGAATCAATGGCTGCCTGACCCGCTGCAACGGAGCCGCCCCAGAAAGGGTTAACCAAAAATCCCGCCACGCCGGACAGCGCGTCACCAATGTCGCTGATAAAGCCTCTAGGCATCACCCGAAACTCGACATTATCGCCGGCTTGGATTTCAGTATCGCGCCATTTCTCGGGCGCAATCAGTTGCCCGTTGATGGTGCAGCTAATCGGCTGCACAGGGCCGCGCTGATAGCCCTTTGCCCGTGCTGCAACCCACGCCTCCACGGTCATGCCGTGGTCGTCGTAGACCTCGGCAGCCTCGCCCGGCATGATGGATTCGTAAACCTTAATCGTCATAGTAGACAACCTTCAAAAATCGCCGCTCGAATGCCTGCAGGCGTACCAGTCGCGGGCCGTGCTTGCCGTGTCCGGGTTCGTCGGTTTCCAGAATCATCGGGCGGCCATCTATCTCGACAACGATGGCGGCATGGGTGCACAGCCTGCCCCGCCAGCAAAACGCCACACACCCCGGCCTTGGCGGGCTTACCTGATACGCCTTGGCCCACTCTACCTGTGCTCGCGTCATGGCCCGCTTGCTTTGGCCGTCTACCTCGGCAAACGAGGGCATCCACGCCTTACCAAACAAGTGCACCCGCGCCAGCCGCGCCAAGCCATAACAGTCCGCGCCGGTTGGTAGCCTGCCGTTGGGCTCGTAGGGTACGGCTAACAGATCGTCAAGGGTCACTTTTAGCCCGCAGCGAGTTAATGATTTCTTGCTGCTCTCTAATGATTTCTTGCTGCTCTCTAATTATTTCTAGTGCTTCGTCTGCTTTTACCCACTCACCATAATTAGATGGGATTAGCTTTGTCTGATATGAACAAACTGAAGATCCCCAGCCATCTTGCTGATCAACTCTAACCCTAGCCTCTGCGTATTTTTGAATGCCTTTCATGACAGCCTCCAGTTCGATTAAATGTAGCGCAGCCCCGGAAACTCGCTTGCCAGATATCGGCGACGAGGCCAGGCCACGTTCAATAGGTCATAGTAACCCGCCTCCACCATCACCATCATGCCCTCGAACGTACCGCCGCGCAGGATCATCTTGTACGGCTGCTTGGCCGGGGCTGAGAGGTCGCCAGAGAGAAACACACGGTAATTGACCGGCACCTGTGCGTCTGATGCCAGCGCTGCGTCTATGGCCTTCTGCGCCTCGCCTGTGGCGTTGGCAATGGCGAAAGTTAGCGTTTGCTGCCCGTTGGTGTTTTTGGAGGGCTCCTTGTACTCAAATGGTCCGGCCTTGAAGGTAACCGTTTCGCTTGTTTCGAGTGTGGCGGCCAGGTCTTCGTAGGCCGCGACAACGCGGATAGGATCTTCTCCCGGCACCAGGATCTCCAGTGTCGGCAATATGACCTGATCTGATGGCGCGCTGGCGTAGACCGTTTCGATGATGCTCATGCTTCAGGCCACTCTCGGTTCATTGCCTGGTCGATGATGTCTGCACCCAGAACAAACTCCCTGCCGATCAAGTACCAGTCTTTGGGTAGCAGTGGGCGCTTGCGGATTTCCACCTTGGCGGTGTAGCGCCAGCGATCCAGCCCAACCAGAGCAGGGCCGCTATACATCTCAGAGAACCGGCACTCGTAGAATTCCAGCCGGCCAACCGGAGTGGTTAGCGCGAGATTGAACCAGTCAGCACCGTCTGTGATGTCGTACGCAAACCATGCCTCGAATATCTGGGCCTGTGCGTTGGTTAGCAACCACTGAAGCTCTACGCTGCTCGGCACGCTGGTGAACGCTCTACGTTGCCGGGCTCTGCCGGTGGACATCTCCGTGCGTATGAAGGGGCTGGCGTGCTGAATCGCGTAGCCTGCGCGCTGCGGTGTCGGCAACTCAGCCGGATAATCAATGCTCGCCATTATCGGCCCTGCCTTCTTAATCCGTAGGCGTTTTCGAGGGCCTTGGATCGTGGCCCATTGCTCATGATGTCGGACACAAACACATTCACATCGGTGCCGCCGTCCTGGCGCTGGCGCTGCTCGACTTGCCCGGCCTTACTATTGTCTTCGTAGAGGTTGACCACCACGCCGCTGCCACCGTCCAGCTTTTGATCCAGCTTCTTGCTGGTTTCGCTAGTCATCACCCGCTCGCCTTTTTCCAGCAGCCATGTGCCGGTCTGGGGCACGGAGTCTATGCCGTCGTGAGCCATACCTGTCAGCGTGACCGCCTGGATGTTGCCGATAATGCCAGCGGTTGCCCCGGCTACGGTTGCCATGGCTCCCAGGTTAGCCGGGAACGGCAGTGCGGCCGCCTGCGCGATGCCGGTATTGATTGCCACGATGGATTGGGCAATGGACGCGGCCTTCTGGAAGGCGAATAGCGTTTTGTAGAGCGCGTTCTGCTCCCCGGCAAACTGGCTGGTCATCTCCGCAAGGCTTCCGAAAAGCTGCTCGGAGCCCCCGAGAATCAGCATTTGCCGTTGCGCTTCCAGTTGCCGCTGATCTTCCACGTCCTGCTCGCGCATCTCCTTGAGCTTGGTGAACATCTCCTGTTCGTTCTGGAGTCGCATGTTCTGCGTCTCCATTTCGCTCATGAGGCCAGCTTCTTCCAGCGCACGGATTTCTTCTTCGCGCTCCTTGAAGGCCCGTTGGATCACCTGCTTTTCGGTCTCGAAGGACTGGCGCAGGGTTTCGAGGCGCTTGGCTAGGTCTTCCTCAAGTTTGGCTTGGGCGTCTCTGTCGGTTGCGCTTACGGGTGAGGTGTAGCCTGCGCCGGCTATAACCTCCGGCGTAACAGGCCCGACTCCTGTGCCTTTTGGCTGGTTGCCCCGCTGCTCCATCCGGCGCTGAAAATCAACAATCTTGTTTTCAGTGTCGGCAATCATCTGCCAGATTTCATCTTCGTCGTAGTAGACAACCGCGCCGTCTTTGCCAAAGAACCGGAGCCGGTTGGTCGGGTTGTCCAGCATGGAGTACAGGGTTTCTAGCTCGTCTTGCAGCCGCACAATATCGTCAGGCGCGGCACCGGCAGTCATAGCTGCCAGCTCTTCCGCCAGGAATTGCGTGACCTTAACCGCCCCGTCGATTGTCTTGACTGCCGCGTTCACGGAGGAAACGATGGCATGGCCCAACGTCTGCGCAGACTCAATCGTAGCTGGGTCAGTCAGGATTTCCATCAGGTCATTCACGGCAGGGATAGCCGCCATGGCTACCTGGTTGCGCACGCCTTCCGCAGCACCGGCCAGCTGGTCGAAGCTCTTGCGCATTTCCTCAAGCTGCCCGATCTCCACATCAGACAGCACCGCGCCAACGCGCTCCGCCTCGTCTCCGAGGTTGCGCATCTCCCTGCCGTTGTCTTTGAGCAACGGAATCAGCGCCGTGGCATCCGACGCAATGGCCTCCATGTAGAAGGTCATGTCCGCCTGTGACAGGTTCGCGTCTTCCAGGCTCTTGACGTAAAGCTGCAAGGCTTCCGGGCCAGACAGTCGGGCGAAGTCGTCGGCGGCTACGCCAACCAGCGGGGCGATGTTCTCGAAGAAGTCCGCCATCGGGCCGCCGCCGGTTGCGGCAAAGTCGCCTATCCGGTCGTTGGTGTCCTTGAGGATATCTGAGAGCTTGTCCTGCTCAATACCGAAACGCCGCGCCCCATAGGCCATGCGCTGGAAATCTTGCGTGCTGGTATTGGATAGGCGGGACAGGTTTTGCAGTTCGCGGGCGCTGTTGGCCGTCTGCACGACCATGGCACCGAGGGCGGCAACGGCTACGCCTGCGCCAATCTTGATGGCGTTGGAGGCTTTCTGTAGGTCTTTCTCAACCTGCCTGCGCCACTTCTTTGAAGCCCGCTCGGATTTGTCCATGCCTGCGACAAATCCACTCGTGCGAGCTACCAAATCGAGCGTTAACGTGCCCAGACTACGACTAGCCATTACTTCCAAACCTCCATAGCAGACTCCAGAGAAACCGGCGGCTCATTAATGTGAGGAGCAAAGTCGTAGAGCTTCATACCGCCTCGCTTGCTATGAGAGTTTGCGTACAGGCTGGCAAGCAATGCGCCAGACCATTCCGTGCGGAGTCCGGGGTTCAGGCTGCCCCGCTGGTGTCGATACCTGAGCCATGCGCAGAACTCCTGATAGGAAAGCCGTTCCTTGGCTTCTGCGATTGTCCGGCCACCGATCCCGCACAGTACCAGCTCGTGCCAGACCTCTTCCTCAAGGCTCAGGTCTTCTTCTTTTTTTCCGAGAAGCCGTTCACCTCACCGATAACGCGCAACAGCTCCAGCGTCAGATCCCGGCACAGCGGGCCGCGCTCGGGGTCTGCTTCGCCGGTTACGTCCGCCACCGTGAACACAGGCTTGCCGTTTTCATCCACGATAGATGAGGCAATCCTGCCCGCGATGGCGTCCTTGCTGGTAATGTCAGACACGGCGGCGGCGTACGACAACCGGCACACGTAAACGGCGGCGGTATGTTCACCGCCGCCGCTTGTCCAGGTGATTTCCTTCTCAACCGGCGCGCCCGTAAACGCGCCAGCTTGCTTCAGGCTATCGAGGGATAGGCTCACGGGGTTACTCCTTTCTTGATCCACTTAAGCCCGTCGGTGCGTTTGATCGATAGATCGCCAGTTACCGTCGCGTTGAGCTGGAAGTCAAACGGATACTCGGAGATGTAGCCGCTCAGCTTCAGCCAGGTCCGCGTATTTGGCAAGGTAAGCTCTCCCTCAACAACAGTCGGCGGCTCAGTGCCGTCTGACCAGCCAACAAGCCAGGTGACAACCTTGGATGGGTTCATTTGCGAGAGCCCGAACATCTTTACGTGGCTGGCTGATTCGGGGTCAGGGCGAATGCCTAGCGTTGCTGAGCCAGGGTTCCGCATCCCAGCAATAAATTCCATTGTTTCGCTGTCGAGGCAGGTGTCATCAATTTCGCCTGCTGGCTCTGAGCCGGGGTTGAAACTGGTTGCGCACTCTACCTTTACGATTTCAGCGGTGCCGGTGTCGTCTAAAAAGTAGACTTCTGTGCCTTTCGTGAGCTTAGACATGAGTTATTCCTCGCGGGTTTCTTCGGGACATAAAAAAACCCGCACAGCGGCGGGTTGTTTGGGTTGTTTCGGGCTACCGCTGAACGTGCCAGTCCACGTCGAACGAATACCGATAGTGTCGGGTTTGTGGGTCGCGGCTTTCGCCGCCCCAGCGGGTTACATAAGCCACAGGTTCAATAGCATCGCGCAGGGCTTTGGCTGCGTTGCGGGCTTCCGTGGCTGTGCTTGCGTAGATGTCGATCTGCAACGAGAAGCTATCCAGATCCGGAGCGCCGGCCAGATAGTTCTCAGGCAGCCCGCCGATGGTTTGCCAAGTGGCGTATGGCAGGGTGACGCCTCGGGGTGCCTCGCCAAACGGGAACAGCCGGGTAGGGCCGGTGCCGAGCAGGGCAGTGACTGCCAGATCTGCGGCGCATACTTGGAAAATTGGAGGGTTCATTTAGCCTCCTAGCTCGGCCAGGCGGATTCCGACATAGAGTACAGAGAACACGGTGGCGCAAATGGCGTGAATCATCGCGGCCACCTTGAACCCCTCGGTCTTTGTCACGAGCCCAAAAATGGCGACAAACGGCGCCAGAATCATCAGCCAACCAATTATTTGCAAAACGCTCATTTCACGCCTGCCTTTTTCCTGGCCCGCTTCAGGGCGCGGTCGATACTCTTGCTGTATTCCTTTATGAACACGTCAACGGGCTCATTACCAACCTGATTGATAGCCGGCCTCATGAACGGATGTGCCGGTGCGTTTTCGGTGCCGAATTCCACAAAACGCCAGTAGAAGGTATCGCCACCTGGGTTGCCGCTGCCCTTGCCGGCAACCTCACCTGAAGCTTTGGCAGCACCTTTCGCGCCACCGAGAACCCCGACACGAAAGCCAAGATTGCCGGTGCGTTTGAATAGGCGTCCACTCCAACGCTCAACGATATTTGCGGCGATGTTTTCAGAGGTTCGCGGATCATCCACGCCCTCGGCATTCTGCCGTGCCTGGTCGCGAAGCACCTGGGCAGCCTTACGCAAGGCAAACCGGCCGCCCTTGCGCTTGAGGTCGTACTCCAGACCGTCCAGCCTGCCGAGCAATTCCGGCATGCCGGTCATGTTGTACTCGATGCCATCACGAGCCATCGTTTACGCCTTCGCTGTAGGGAAGGGTGAGCCACTGCAAGCCGGATTCGTCATCTGGCAACACACCTTCGATGTTGTAGACCTTGCCACGGTGCAGGATGCGCATGCTGGCATCGATGCCGTCGCGATAACGTATCTGGAATTCACCGGTGATTTCCGACTGGGTGGCGGCCGATTGCTTGAACTCTCGGGCGCTGGATGGCCGCTTGTCCGCCCAAACCTTGCGGACCTCTTCCCAACCCGGGACCATTTCACCACTGATCGGATCTTGGGTAAGCCCCGGCTTTTGAATGGTGATCCGGTGGCGGAGCTTTCCGGCTCTCATATCACTCTACTCCGCCGTGCTTCTTCAGGCGTTCGTATTCGCTGCGGGTCATCCGCATGACCTGGCCAGCCTCCTTACAGCGGCCACCTGAACAGTGGCGGGCCTTGAGCTTGGCGTCCACGTATCCGTTACTGGTACGGGCGTTCGCCTTTTTCTCGGCGCGCTTTGCCTGCTGTTCGGTTTGCTCCGGCTCGGGAGCCTTCGGCTGCTCTGAAGCAGGAGCCGGTTCAGCTGCCTTGGATTCTGTTTTCGGGCTTTTGCGGGCCATGTTCAAATCCTCGTTATCCAAAGTGGTAATGACGGTATGGGATGATCAGGGTATCGACCGCCATCGGCACCTCGGAGGTGATCGAGCCTACCACCACGCTTTCCCGGTTGGCATACCAGTGGCCAATCAGCAGGAGCATCGCAGTTGTGATGTCGTCGTCCAGCACCAGGGCAGACTCGTCGGTCGGCTCGTTGGTTTCAGGATCTTTCGGAACATCCGTTGATGAGGCGTAAAGCGTGCGGCCGGTGTGGTTTTCCACGTAACGCTGGGCGGCGGTTGCGTAGGTTTCGAGGAGTGCATCCTCTGCATCTTCGTCCAGCTCAACATGGACGTGGGGCTTAATGATTTCCAGTTCGAGCATGGAAGCGCCTCATGTGATGGCTGGCCCCGCCGCAGCAGGGCCAGCCGGGTTGCGTCACTCAGCCGATCAGACGACCGGGCCAGCCAGCGCCTTGATGGCGGCAGTGTCCTGCAGCACACAATCAAAGCGGTGGAAAGCCAGGAAGCCGGTCTGGTCGAACTCGGCGTAACGCTCTACCAGGCGCTTCAGCACCATGTAGCGCACGCGGCGCACGATGAACTGGTTGAAGTCGCCGCCGTACATGAACTTCGCGTTGTCTGCGATGTCCGCGATGCCCTGGTCCACGAAGTACTGCTTACCAAGGATGGTTGCCGGGGCTGCACCAGCTACCGCAGGCAGCCACAGCGGGCGGCCCTGGTTGTCTTCCATCTCGGTCATCAGCTTCAGGGTGTTGTCGTTGAAGCCGAGGCGGAAGTTGGCGGCACGACGGTATGCCGGGTCGATGGAGTGGATGAGGGCGTTCACTTCCTGCCAGGTGAACTCGTTGTTGGCCGCGACGTTGGTCACGCCGGTGACGGCGGTCTGCAGGCCGGTGGGCTGCTCCGGGGTGCCGGCACCGGTGCCCTGCACCAGGTACTTCGCTTCACCGCGGCCCAGGCGCTGGCCGATGCGGTTGGCGAGGAAGGCCTCGATGTTGATGCCGGAGTCGTTCAGCAGTTCGTTGGATACACGAATCACCTTGGATGTGAGCTTTTTCGCACCCATGGTCTTCATGCCGAACTCGACATCTTCTTCGCCGGCTTCCTGGTTCTCGCCCAGCAGCGCGCCTTCTTCGGCGGTGCCGTCGCTGGTCGGCCACTCGATGGGGTTACCGCTGTCGGTGGTCAGGATCTGTGCCACGCTGGCCAGGCCGCCGTAGTCCTTCATGGACTCATAGACCATGTTCAGCATCTGGGTCGGGATGGTGTAGCCACCCTTTTCGCCGGGGCTGGTGGCGTTGGCGCGCATTTCCCGCAGGAGTTGGCGCTGTTCGGTGGACATTTCGCCCATGCCCTGGCGAAGGAATGCGTCAAAGGCTGCGGCGCGCTGCTCGTCAACACCCTGACCACCACGCTCTTCACCTTCCTGGGTGTTGCGGTGCTCTTCTTCGTGCTCTTCAACAAAGCGCTGGTCAGCGTCTCGAAGGGCTTCTTCGCGCTTGATCTGCTCATCGAAGCCGTCGAGCTTCGCTTTCATGTCAGACCACTGGCTGCGCTGTTCGTCAGTCCAGGCAGTGTCACCGATGGTGTCGTGAAGCGACCGCATGTTCCGGGCGACTTCGTTGTAAGCTTGCTTCAATTCATGCAATTTCATAATTCAGCCCTCCGGGGCGGTGATTGGTTTCAGGCATGGATCATTTCAAGAAAGCGCGCGCGGGCGCGGCGCTCGTTAATGGCTCGCTGGGCAAGACCTTGGATCTCGGAACAGCGGGCCTCTAAGGAGCGCTTGGCAGCGCCCGCATCTGGGTATGCCGGGTAGGTAACCGGCGAAACGTCAAGTAAACGGCTGAATCGGTGGATGGTCCGCACGATCAGGCCGTCATCTTCTTCGCGCCACTCGTCGCCGTCGGGGGCAACGCGGAAGGAAAAGCTGGAACCGGTGATGTCACCACGAGCCAGGGGAGTCAGCACAAGGTCGCGGACAGTTTGGGTGTCTGGCGGGGTGATGTCGTAGCGCAGGCCTTCGGTGTCCACCGATAGCTCGAGCGTGCCGCTCAACGTGCGGCCCAGCACGAAGTTGCGATCATGGTTGAACAGGGCGCGCACATCGTCACCGAGCACGTCATCGAAGGCGCCGGGGGCAATCTCTTCTTTGAACATGCCCAGGATCATGTCGCTGCGTTTGTTGAAGACTGCACCGTGCCCGACGATGCGGGCGGGCTGTCCTTCCTCGGTTTCTTCGGCGCGCACCTCACACAGAAGGGCGCGCTTCTCGACTTCGCTCATGAGGTGGGTTCCTCGTCATCGTTGGGGGTGTCGGGTTTGTTCAGATTGCTCAGGGGCTGGGCGTTGACGCTGACCAGCATCTGGTCGAGGCCATCGCGGGGGTTCATGTCCTCGAGCACGCGGGCTTCGTTCCGGTCCATCCAGCCGTCGGTGATGGCCAGGTGGTAGAAGTCGGCGCGCTCTTTGGCGGTACCGCGTAGCAGACCGGCCAGATTGAACTTCACGTAGTAGCCAGCAGCCCGCTCGGCTCGGGTGAACACCCGGCGGTTAATTTCCTGCTCCCAGTTCACCACCCAGGGCATCATGGTGTGGCGCACAAACTGGATGGCCTGTTCGCTGATATTGGAGAAGGTGGCCTTGTCCAGGTCGTTGATCATGTGAGAGGGCACGTTAAAGATGCCCGCCACCTCTGACCGGTTCAGCTTCCGGGTTTCCAGGAACTGGGCATCTTCCGGCGGGATGGTGATCGACTTGTAATCGAGGTCCGCCGGCAGCATCAGGGTTTTGTTTTCGCTGGCCTTGAGCTTAGAGATAGCGCTGTTCCACGCGGTTTTTAGGCGCTCCCAGCTGTCCTTCTGCAGCGTGTTCTTCACTGTTACCAGGCCCGTGGGGCGCCCGCCACCCGTGAAGAAGTCCTTGCCATACCGCTGGGCCGCCAGCCCGAGGCCAATGGTTTCGGCGTGTTGCCGGATCAGGCTCTTGCCGGTGCGGCCATCGGAGCCCAGGGCGCGAACGTGAATCATGTCTTCCATGGCCACGGCCCGGCTACCTTCCTCGTCATCGTTAACGGCGTACAGCCAGCGGTTGCCGTTCTTGACCAGTTGCGTCTCCCAGGGACGGCGGGTAACCAGCTCTCGCAATTCGCCCCGGGGGCTGCGGATGGTCTGGGTGTAGCCGTTGCCCCAGCCGAGAACGTGAGACTGTTTTGTTTCCCGCCACTTGTAGCTGGTCTGCCAGGTGTTGGGCTCATCGTGCAGCAGCCAATAGGCGGGGTGATCCTTCGCGGCCTCGATGTTGTTCCCCTGCTTTCGCATGACGTGCAGCGGCAGCTGGCCGATAGATGACGCCAGAACGTAGATGCAGGCGTACACCGCAGATAGAGTGAGGGCAGACTGGTTGTCCACCTTAATGCCGATGTCAGTGTCGAGGTAGTCCGCCAGGTTCTGGCCGGTCAGCGGGGTGTTCGGGTCTTCCAGTGAGGACCGGACCTCGCCAGGAGAGAACAAGCTGTCCAGAATCATGTGCTCTCCTTATGGCCGCTTTGTCGGATTAACGGGTGACTTCATGTTTTGGGCACGCTTGGCCGCCCGGGCACTTACCAGCGCCATAACCAGCAACATGCCGCCAGCAATGATCAGGGTGTCGGCGAGGCCGAAACGCAAATACAGGCCAGCAGTGAGCAGCCCGAAACCAAGAAGGCCCAGGATGTCCAAAAGGAAATTGCGCATTCACATCACCAGAATGTCGTCGTCGGAAAGGGTATCGAGTACGCTTTCGCCCACTTGGGCAGCAGCGAGGGCGCGGCCAATCGACATGATCAGGGCCACTGCGCCATCGATCTTGTTGTGATCGCCCTGCTTGATCGGCCTTACAACGTCGTCGTTGCCGGGCAGGTATTTGCCAACCACGTTGCCCACACACCAGGTCATGATCGGGTTACCGTCATGGTGGAACCGGCCGGAGACGATAGCGGCTTCCAGCTCCTTCATCGGGTCCGACATGTTGGTGTAGTTCTGGACGATGGTGATCGGACTCAGCCCCTCATCGTCCAACTGGTGCGATAGGTTGGTCGCGCCGTGGGGGTCAATCGGGCACTCCCGGGCAGGGGTTTCCAGATTCGCCTCTTTGGCGGATTCCAGAATTTCCCGGTAATCAACCTCACTGCCGTCTGTGGCGTCGAGGTGTTTCGATTGAATCCAGCCCTGGTATCGCTCACTTATTCGGCGGTCTTCGTTGTCAAAGGCTGTATCTTCGGGAACCCAGAACCTCGGGCTTACGCTGTAGTAGTGCGTCTTGCCATCGATCACGCGGGTAAACAGCCGGGCCATGCTGTTCATGTCCAGCTTGCGTGCAAGGTCAAAGGCCAGAACGCACTCTTCGCCGCGGAACTGGTCGATGGTCAGCGACCGGTCCTCGCACTTCTTCCAGTCCTCCATGTTGAAGAATCCCTCTTTCGAGGAAACCCACACATTGAGGTGCTTGGTTTTGTACTTGTTGGCCAGTCTTGCCCGGGCCACTGCCTTGTCGCGCTGGCTGCGCAAGTAGTCGAGCTTTACCGAAACCCCGGCGTTGGGGTTGGCCTTTAGGATGGCCTCATCGGTTGTCCAGTCGTCTCCGGGGTCGATCGTGTAGATGATGGCGAACAGCTCGTCATCCTGGCTGGTGCCTTCCAGCATCTCGATGGCGCGTTCACGCATTTCGTAACACGGGCCCGCGATATCAAAACCGGCGGTGGTGATCACCCACATCAGCGGCTGTGACCGAGCGCCCATGCCGGTGATCATCGTGTCGTAGAGCCGGGAGTCTGGATGCTCGTGGTATTCGTCCACGATGGACATCGAGGGGCTGGAGCCGTCGCCCGGGTCTCCGATCACCGGCTCAAACTTGCTGCCGTCCGCTCTTTCCAGCTTCTTGGCCCAAGGCACAATACCGAAACGCTTTCGTAGGTTGGGCAGCTTCCGGGCCATCTTCAAGGCGGGGTTGAATACCTCCCGCGCCTGCTTCTCACTGGTGGCGCCGCAGTACACCTCGGCACCGTATTCGTTATCAGCGCAGAAAGCATATAGCCCGGCGCCGGCCACCTTGATCGACTTGCCGTTCTTCCGGGGAACCTCTTCGTACACTTCCCGGAACCGGCGGAACTTGTCTTTCTTCCGGACCCAGCCGAACACCATGGCAAAACTGAACAGCTGCCAGGGCTCGAGAACAATCCTCTGGTTTCCACGGGCCCATTCGCCCTTAGTGTGGGGCAGGAGCTGGACAAACTTGCAGGCCCGCTCTGCCAGATCCCGGTCGAACCGGTAGGGGTAACTCTTTGCCTTCGCGGCTTTCAGGTCGTTCAGGTGTCTGGCGCAGGCCGCCCTGACGTAGCTGCAGGCGATGATTCGACCACCTACCACGTCGCGGGCGTACTTCTGCGCCGCGTTTACGTTTGGGTAGGCGCTCATAGGTTAGAACTCGTCGAACTCGTTGCCCCCACTGTTTCCGTCGTTGTTGCCAGAACCACCACCAAGCATCCTTATTCGGGTGAGCGGGTCCAGGCCGAGCAGTGAACCGGTGCGGGTCAGCTGCGCGATGCAGTCGTTTCGCACACCGACGTAGGGCGACTTCTTAATGCTGCCGTCTGACGTTGGAACCACCATGCCTTCGGCGCAGATCCTTTCCTCAGCCTGGAGCATGTAAGCGAACGAGTTGCAGTAGGCGATCAGCAGCGGGGCGTCTTCCAGCTCGAAGGTGCCTCGCTCGATCAGAATCTTTGATTGGGTTTTCCAAACCCGAACCGCGATATCGTCAATCAGTTCGTCGGGCGGGGCGATGCGAGTCAGTGAGCTTTTGTGCTCGGTCTGGGTCTTTCGCTTTCGACCTCCGCCGGAGGCTCTAACCGGTGCTGCGTTGGTCATCGGGCCCCTCTGGAAAATCTTCGTTATTTCTCACGCATAAAAAAACGACTGAGGGCGCGGTGTCCGCGGGCGAGGACTGTAGAGATTTAACCACCCCCCCCTTGGTCAGCCTGCCGACTGTCTCGCCCTAAGCGCTTCACGCTGCGTCTTGGCATCGTGGCAAGGGGTGCATATGGCTTCGAGGTTGCTGGGCACCGTAGGGCCTCCCTCAGACTCTGGGGTGATGTGATCCACTTGGCTGGCGGGTGACACTTTCGCTTGGCGTTTGCAGGGTTGGCACAGATGCTGATCACGATTCAGCACCTGATCACGCAACCGGCGCCACGGCCGCCCACCTCTGCCACGGCCTGCACGGCCTCGTGTCCAGCTCTTTGCCAGGCCAGCATGCTCTTCACAGTAGCCGTTCTTGTCTCGGGTGGTGCGGTTGCATAGCTTGGCACGGCACGGCTTGGCAGTCCTTAGCGGCATGGCGTCCCATCCAGGTACGAGCCAGGCTGGGCATCCTCATCGATCATACCTTCAGACTCCGCCATGGCTGCAACGAGAGCCATGTTGCTTTCAGCCATTCGGTTGATGGCTGCTGTCTGCTGGCGGATAGCCTCAAGAAGCTGGGCCAGTTGGTCATCACTCATGTTCGCTCACCCACTCCCTAAGCATTGCCTTATCTCCATTGCACAGATCGAGCATGACCTGCACCTGCTTTGCATACTCAGCAACCTCTGCCCATTCGGTGCCGGTGTACTCAGGCACGGGGCAGGCGGCGAGCAGAAACAGTGGAGGGTTGCGGTATTCAGTGTTGGTTTTATAAACCGTCTGAGTTCTTGCGCAGCCAGTCACCAACAGCAGCAGGGTGAGGCTCACGAGCACAGCGGTCCGCTTCCAGTGCATCATTGAGCTGCTTCCTCACTCGGTTGAGCTTCTCGTCGGCCAGCTCCCGCGCCTCAATGGCACGGCGGGCCAGCTCGTCTCGGGTGATCATGTCGGCTGCGAGGTCGTCAGCCACGGCTTTTTGGTTGGCAGCAGAGTCTGCGAGGTCGTCATTAGTCTGGCGTAAGCGCTGAGCCTCGCCAGTCAGTGCCTGGTTGTCCTGGTACAGCCAGTAAGCCAGCGAGATCAGGCCAATCAGTGCCGAGCCAGCTATTGCTATGCCGATCATCTTTAAGCGCCCCATGATCATTTCTTGCCCTTCACGGCCTCAACCGCGTTGCCGCCGTAGTAGTAGAGGAGGTTGGCACTGAATACCCAGGCCATGGTTTGCGCCAAAGGCATCAGCGCCTCAGAGACGCACCCACCGAACATGCCCAGCAGCAGAGCCGCCAGGCAGGCCAGACTGAAATAAGCCATCAGGCGGCGGTGATACCACCACTGGTTTGGATTGGGATGGCTATCGCTCACGGACCTGACTCTCGATTAAACGATCCAGCTTCGTGTTAATCATGCGAAGGTCGGTTTTCAGCTCGTCGAACTTCTTCTCGGTGCGACCCTGGTCCGCCAGCCTTTCCGACTGGAGGTGCTTGATGTTCAGCTCCAGGTTGCTGATGCGAGTGTCTTGCCCGGCCAGATACCAGAGCGCAGCCAGAATCAGGGTGAGTGTTGTGCCTATGTGAGCAATCGAAACACTCTTATCCAGGTGCCAGCCACGACGATCCATCTCTTCCACCGTCACACCTCGCCCGAACGCATAATCTGGGCGAGTTCATCGGCACGATATCCAACTTGACGAGACCACTGGCTGTCGAGCATCTCCTGTGCGGCGCCGCTGTAATCCTTTCGAGCGATGGCTTTCCACATCCGCCGAAAGCTCATCAGTCCGTAAAAGCCCAAGTTGAAGCACATATTTGCCAGAACGGTCTGGCGCACAGGGCTAAGTTCGTTGTACTCATCGACCGTTCGCAGGTGCTTCTCCACCTCGTCGATATCGTTGTCGAGCATGAATCCGGCTTCATCGCGGCTGATGCCCACATCGTCCAGATTCCGGCCATAGCCCACGGTCAGCTTGCCCACGGTGTCCCGGTACGGCTTCAGGCGCAGGCCTTCATGCCGTTCGAGTTGTGATTTCAGCAGGGTGCGGTCCATGGCAGTCTCGGCATCTGGAAAATAAAAACCCCGGCGTGCAGAGCAGAGGCCGGGGTCGTATAGAGAACCCCTCAGCAAGTCGTGAGACAGGATCGGGGCCGTGTTTCAGGCACAAAAAAACCGCCAGCTCGGGTGAGGGCGGTTTCATTTGGGGTCATTTCGACCAGCTAGCAAACAGTGTAGTCTCTGGACCCCTGAAGTCAACCCCCATCAAGCCGCGCAGGCTTCGGAGAACCCCAGCCGGCATTCCAGCTGGCTGTAGCCCTTCGTCACACGACGCTGGAACACCTTCACAGTGCAGCCAACCAGCTGGGCGCAGGCTGCATCATTCCAGTGGATCTCATAGCGCTGCTCAGTGAAAGGATCAACTGCCACCTTCGTGCGGCCCCGATAGAAGCGGTCAACCACCAGGGCTTCGACGAACAGGGGGCACTTCTTGCTCATCGAGCTTAACCGCTCATAAGCCCGGGCGAATTCCTCCGGCATGTTCCGCATCCGGATCTTCTCCAGCTTGTCCGCCAGCAGGCAGAACCCGCTAAAGCCAGAACCAGAAGGCGGCTTGCCCTCGAAATCAGCCCACATACCCATGATGCTCCGGCCCTGGTGTGCGATCTGGTCGATAGTATCCAGCCCCTGCAAGTAAGCTATGGCGCGATCAACTTCCCGCTGGGCGGCCTCCCTGGCCCGAATCTGTGCCGCCGTTCTTTTGTTCTGCTCTGCCATCACTTCCCCCGCATCCCGTTGAACATCGCCCTGATCTCCTGTTCATCATCCTGATCCTTCAGCCACTCCTCCAGTTCGTCCCTGGTAATCGCCTTGGCGCGATACTCTGCCCACTTGGCCCGAGCCTTTGTCTCTGTCGGGATTGGCCCGAAGCCCTCGAACCGAGCCCCGAACCGATCCCGGCAGCTGCGCTCGGCTTCTTCCAGACTCTCACCGGTGAGCATCACCGAGCGCTTGCCATCCACTATGGCGGTGAGCTGGATCAATGGCCGTACTCCAGATCAACTTCGCCAATGAACATCAAACAGCACACGGCATGTGCGGCATGGTGCAGGCCGCTCTCCGGGTCTCGCTCTTCGCCCTGCTGCAGCGCATTGATATGGCGCTTTGCCGCGGCGATATACCGCCGACGGAGATCCGGCACCTTGCGCCAGTTGTCCGGCCCATACTTATCAGCCCCGAACGTCAGCACCCGGGACACCTCCATCTCCATCAGTGGCGGTATCAGGTCCATACGGGGCTTGGTGCTGTCGTGTTTGACGCCCTGGTCATAGTGGGCTCCATCGTTTCCATTGGTGCCGATAACGTCGATTCGTGATGTCATGCCGCCTTTGCCCCCTTGATAGTGATAACCCCCAGCTCGAACAGCTCCCGCCAGGTGCGCATCTGCGCCCGGCGTAGGTACCAGTCTTTATATTCCCGCTCCATGGGTGGCCACTTCATCCGGCCATCGATTACCGAGTGACAGGCATCACAGGCAAAGCAGGCGCTCAGGTCGTCAGCCTTCCGGGCGATCCCGTGGCTCTCGTCCTGGAGGTGAGCCAGGACGGTTGTGTCACAGTCACCGTTACAGACCCCAACGATCTGCAGGGTGCAGGCCTGGCCCCGGGCTGCGTTCCGGATGTGGTTTGAGCGAATAGGTGTCGGTTTCTTCAGCATGTCAGTCTCCGTGATACCGTGATCCGCCAGCGCCATAACCCCGACCGGCTTCGCCAGACTTCAGCTCAGCAATCTGACGCCGCAGCTGGCGGTTTTCGTCTTGCAGGTCGTTGCAGGCCATACGCAGCAGCACCTTTGCATCATCGTCTTTGAGCGGGGCGCCATCCTGCAGCCGGCCAACGCCGAAGCATGTGAAACAGGGCATGGTGTGGAATACGCCCCGAATAAAGCCGCGATGACAGTCCGGGCATGGGGTGGTCTCCAGCCGCTTTGGGGCGAGCTCCGGCCCGGCCTTCTTCTTCACGCCACCACCTCCTTGCGCCCCTGCCTGTGAGGGCTCACATATCCAGCCAGATCCAGCTCCACCTGGATATCGGGCACGGTTACCTGGTAATGCCGGGCCAGCGCATTCAGGGTCAGCCGCTCGGCACGGTTTGCCAGGGACTTGTGCTCGCTGTAGCAGGCCCGCACCAGGGCAGACTCATCATCAGTCAGCGCCTCAGTGGGCATGTTCTCGATCGCTCGGTTAACGGCGTGCACGCTCACTTCAAATTTCGCCGCCAGCCTGGCAGGGGACAGCTCGCTGGCTTCCTGCCGGATCGTTACGCCCTGCATGTAGTCCCGGGCTGCGTTGCGGGCTCTCAGTTTGGTCAGGTGGTCAATCACTTGTTCTTACCTTCGGTCAGTTGCTTCCGGAGATCCGCCAGCAAGGCCTTCGCTTCCTTGCGGCTGGTTTTGGTGTGGGTTACGCCAGAGGCTGGCGGATTGCTGGGCTGGGTCATGCAGACCTCCCGAGGCGCTGGACCTGTTTTTCAATGGTGCTCTCCAGGTAGGCCTGAGTGCCCGACTGCCGGATCTGCGCCACCCCAAGGTCACCGCCACCCTGGTAAACCAGCCGGGCCTTCTCCGGGTTGCCGATCATTACCGGCTCGTCCTGTGGGCGCCCACGCTTGAAGCCGCTGTGCTGGCTGTTCTCGTGCTCACATGTACCGATGAGTTTTCGCGGGAACGACTCAGGGGGCTGCACGGTGAAGCCCTGGTAAAGCTTCTGGAAATTGTTCCGGAGGAACGGATATTCCTTCTCGTCGGTCATGCTTACCTTCTGCCAACCGCCCAGGCGCTCGATGGCCGCGTGAATCTTCGGATCGTCAAAGACAACGGACCGGTAGTTACCAACACACCGAATGGCACGGTCTACCTTTGCCCAGGCCTCGCTGCTGGCGGACTGGCTACTGCCCTGCAGCAAACGAACGATATCGGCCGGCTTCGGCGGGAACTGGCCAGTGTCCGGATTGGTGATATGTCGGCACAGCGCATGCTCGATGTCCTTGAGCGGGAACGAGATCAGCGCCTGGAACACCATGTACACCACGCGGGTCTCAGGGCATTTGCCATAGACCTCGTGGGTCTGTGTCCACATTTCTCCGAAGGCTTCCAGATCAGTGGTGTTCATAGGTCACCCCCTGGTGGGCTGAAGTGCGTTGCTCGTGAATGCGGCGAAGCTCCGCCGCTCGGTCCAGTCCGGTCTGGGCCGGGGCTTTCCGGCGTTCAGATTTGCGTTGAAGGGCCAGCTGGGACCACTTCTCGCGGAGCTTGTCCGGGCTTTGCACGTTGGCAGACCAAAACTCGTGCTGGCGGCACCAGTCGTACAGGGCGCGAATGTGGCGCAGCTCCCGGCCGTCTTGCTCACGCATCAATCGGATGGTGTTAGCCCAGCGGGCAAGGTTCGGCACCCGGGGCTTGTCCTGCCCCAGTTGCTCAGCCAGCCGCTCCCACATCCACGTAGCCAGGTCGAGGTCGTCTTGAGTTCCCCAGTACCGGCCATTCTGAATGGCAGCGTCTGGGCGTTCTGGCTCGGTAGCAGTTTCGCTGGAAGGGGGCATGGGCGCGTCCGGCCGATCAGGCCCGGACAATCCTTCTGCCGTAATCTCTGCTGTAGTCTCTGTAGTAATCTCTGTAATAGATTGGCGCTTTCCGCCAGACTTGATTGGCGCATCTGTACATTCTTGATTGGCGGATTCCGCCATACTGGGCGCACCGTTCGTGCAAACTAGATTGGCGGAATCCGCCATACTGTGGATTTCATTAGAGTTTTCGACTGTCTTGCGCTTAGCTTTGTAGCTTTCCGACAGAGCAGCCAAAGCGGCTTCCAGTGCCTCGATGTTCACACGGAAGTACAGCCGGGCAGGGACGCCGCGGCGCGCTTCTTCGATGAAACCGGCCTGGGCCAAACGCTTTCGAGCAGTCTCCTGCTCGCGCCTGGTCATGCCGGTTTCTGACTGCCACTCGGCTTGTGATTTGTAGAACCAGCCATCGGGGTTGCTTGTTCTGGGTCGCCAGTAGAGCGCCTGAGACAACATCATTGCCCCGCACATGCCCAGCCCCAGATCCACAAAGGCGCGGTTGAAAGCGATCGGGCGCGCCATAAGATCGATGATGCTCATGCCGCCTTTTCCTCGCCTTCAAAAAGCACGTGCGTGTACTTGCCGTCCCAGTCCTTGCGCATATCGAGCTGACCTTGTTCATATTGGGAATAGAGCCACTTGGCCCCCTTCTGGGTGAGAACGACCTTCTCGCAGGGGCGATCCTCGCGGTTGAGGTAACGGCGTTCAGTGAAAAGCTTGTCTCGGTATGCCGCAGCGCTCCGGTAGCCGTGCTGGGTCTTCAGGAGCCGCTTGCGCTCAACCAGGAGGGGCTGAACCCGATTCAGGTTGACGCCATTGAGCATCCGGCAGAACTCAACCGGTGTGAGCCCGGCCTTCAGATTCGCGGCCAGATCGTTGCACACGGCGTTCAGGCGGGTGGTTTCGTCTTTGAAGTGCTCCAGCTGGTTGCTGAGATCTTCGAGGGCGATCCGGGCGGCTTGGCTAAGGTTTTGGGCCCAGGAGGGCAGGGCGGCTTTCGCTTCCAGCTCCTGCCACCGATCCACAAGGCGGGCTGTAAACTCGGGTGACAGCTGGGCAACAATCACATAGCTGTCACGCTTTTCTATCCAGTAGTGGGTTACGGTTTGGCCGCGGTGATTTTTAACTTCCCCCACTGGGGGACGTTGGATAACTCCGCGACCTGCAAGGCGGTCGATAGACTGCTTCACCTTGTCGTGCCGCGATTCCAACATTTCGGCAATCTCACGACTGCTCATCATCAGAGGGCCATCGTTGATTGTCGGCGTAAGTTGCTGCATACTTCCTCCTATCTCGTCCGCAATACCCCGGTAGGCCTGCCAGCCCATGACCCGGGGTTTTGTTTTTTTAGGCCTCTGGCCCAACCTCCGAAACCACCACCCGCATCATTCCGCCAGCGGTAGCCTCCCTTCGAACAATTCGCACTTCATCGATCTGATCGTCGTCATGCCAGATCCCGGCATGGGTCATACTGTCCAGCAGCGCCTTCAGCATGTTGTCCAGGTCCCGCTTTCGGCGGTCTGGTGGGAATGCCTCAATCGACACTGCCAGCCGGCCCGCCATAGGTTTGCAGCCCAAACCGACGAACCTCCGAACGGCAGAGCGGTATTCCCGGCCCTCCTTGCTGATAAGCACCCTGTGGCGCTTGTTCACAATCGTGTGACGCCAGTAGTGGTTCACCGAAGGAGGAAAGGGAAACTCTAGTGTTCTGGGCTCCGGCATGACTGCTCCGCTGTCCGGTTTTGTTTTTCGTGACGTGTCACGCTGATAAGGCTGGCGGGTTGTCCGGTATCACCGCCGTAACGTTTGTTTATCGGCGGTCGCCGTCCGCCATACCCCCTACCGGTGGGAGCTACATGCAGCTTGTCATCGCTGTTGATGGGTGGACGGAATCAAACCGCCCTATCCGCATCTGTGAAGGACTCACGCGGGCGAACCCGACACATGCTCCCGGTGTGCATGGGAGCCCTTCCAGATGCCGGCTGCTTTTCAGAGCGCTGCAGCTCGCGCCGGGTCAAACCCTGTACAAATAACCACCCGCAGTCAGGCGGGTATCTACCTTGCCCTGGTGTGGTTCAATGGAAACCATCAGGCGGCCTCTCCGGAGCGCTTGTCAGCCGGAAGCCCGTCAGTTGGATTGGGGTAGATGTCTGGGCGCAACTCGTGCGGGGTGACCTGCCAAGATCGGGCACGGCAATACGCCAGAACCATATCAGCAGGAACCCGGCCACGACTCCGCCAGTTGATAAGACGCTGAATGGTTACCCCAAGCTCTTTCGCGAGAGCTTGCGGGCCGCCAGCTTGCTGAATTTCTTTGTCGAGTGTATTCATGCAACCAAATCTAAACGCTGCGTGTAGTCGAGTCAACAGATTGTTCATTGCCTCTTCAATTAAAGGTGTAAACAATCCGTGTATGGACGAGATGCTGAATAGAATTGAAGAAAAATTAAGTGCCAAGGGTTGGTCCTGGGCGGATTTCGCGCGGGCGCTAAACACCACTGATCAGCGTGTTTATAACTGGAGGAAGCGAGGCGTTCCGAAGAGCGAGGCGGATCGCATTGCTAAGGCACTGGGATGCTCTATCGATTGGCTTCTAACCGGTTTCATAAAAGCCCCCGATGAGGATCTTGACAGCTACTTCGCTGCTGCCAGGAGGGTCGCCGAACGTTATCGCCGTCCAGGTGATGAGGCTTTGTCTGATGCTGACATCTACAGGCGTCATAAAGAGGAGGTGAGCCAAAGAACCGGAAATGGCAATCTTTCTGACGAACTCGAGTTTTTCGGGCACATGGATGCCTGGGACAGCAACACACCGTTGGATGAGGATGAAGTAGAGTTGCCTCTGTTCAGGGAAGTCGAGCTGGCGGCCGGAGGTGGCGCCACTCAGGTGATAGAAAATCACGGGGCAAAGCTTCGTTTTGCAAAATCCACGCTGCGCAGGGCCGGCGTTCCAGCCGAGTCAGCTGCCTGCGCGTTCGTTCGCGGTAACTCCATGGAGCCGGTCATGCCGGATGGCACTTGTGTAGGCGTGAACACCGCTGACAAAGCCATCAAAGATGGCGAGATCTACGCAATCGACCACGGAGGCATGCTTCGGGTGAAGTATCTGCACCGGCGGCCAGGGGGCGGTATCAAGATCGTGAGCCAGAATGCAGGCGAACATCCAGTTGAAGAAGTGACTGCTGAAGAAATGGCGGCCAGCGTCCGGGTAATTGGCCGGGTGTTTTGGTGGTCGGTATTGCGTTAATCAATAATAAAGACCAAGGACATAAGGAGTAGGGCATGGCGCTCGTGAAGTGTAAGGAATGCGGTTCAGAAGTAAGTACCAAAGCAAAGGTTTGTCCGAAGTGTGGAGCAAAGGCCCCAAAGAAAACCTCCATGTTCACCTGGCTAGTTCTGGTAGTCATTCTAGTCTCTGTTTACAACGTTATGACATCTGGTCCGTCTAACACCGCGAGAAGTTCTGGAAGCGCCAGCAAAGCAGAAACATCCAGTTCAGGATCCAATGGAAGCGATTCGGCACCAGATACAACTCCGACCGAAGCTAAGGCACCTGAATGGAGCAGTTTTGAATCCACCGATGAGATGACCGGGGACAGGTCTGCTTACGCCGTATCTCCAAACACGGAACCCACCCGTCGAATGGATTTTCCTTATGGCGATGTCGAGGCATGGCTTGCTGTTGGATGTGATGCGTCCTCGGAGTGGGCCTATATTGGGTTCAACCAGGCTCCAAACCTCAATGATGGTGATATCGGGGACGGATACAGGAGCTTTAGAACACGGGTGCGCTGGGATGACAACGTTGTTTTCGAGAACCTGACCCAGAAGTGGGGTGCTGAATTTATGCATTTCCGCGACAAAGGTCCCGTAATTCAAAAAATTGGTGGGGCAGGATCTGTAATGGTCGAACTTAACTGGCACGGCCAGGGAGCTGTTCGTTTCCCGTTCACTCTGAATGGATCCTCCAAGGCGCTGCAGGACATCCGGAGCAAGTGCTCCAGATTCTAATCCTACCAATTCCGAGCACCGGGAGATTCTGGGGCGCTCGAAACCAATTGCATAGATTCTGAAGAATTAAGAACAAAAGGGACTATCATGGCTGAGCCGGAGTTTTTTACTTTAGAAACCACTTATAGCTTCAACTACAAAACAAAGAAGCCGGTACCGATTCCTGAGATAATCACCTCTCTCGAGAACCTTGAAAAGCTTCTGGAAAGGACGCCAGGGCTGATTGAGAAAGCCTTCGTTGAGCTCCAGGTAGTCTCGATGAGCGTTTACGTAAGCTCACTTAAGTCTGGTAGTTTGAAAGAAGAGTTTCTGATCAAATATGTTTTCAAGGGAAGAGAAAACTATGATAAAGCCAAAGAAGTCTATGACAAGCTCCTCGAGGACAATACGGTGATCCGTTCAGTTGTGGCGCTGGGCATGGGGGCGCTTATTGGCTACGGCGTTTTTTCTGCAATGCAGCCCGGACAGTCAACCACTCAGATCGAAGCCTACAACAACACCATCATCAACGTTGGCGCAGATGTTGGGGTTGAAGCTTCTGATATCTCAGCCTTCCTGAAAGCTACCAAAGACAAGAAAACGCTTGCTCGCCAGGCCGTGGCAGTGGTTAAGCCCGCGAAGGCAGATCCCGATGCGACGATAGAGATGGATGAAATCCCTGAACTTACAGTGAGCCGGGAATTTATCCGCAGTGCGCCTGACGAGTATGAGCCGCCGGTGCCAACTGAAAAAACCGAGAGCTACAGTGACGTAGGGATAGTTATCTACGCTAGTGACCGAGATAAATCTGATAAAGCATGGGCTGGAATTGTTCCTGGGGTTGTTGATCACAGGGTTCGATTTGTTCTCGCTGACGATGTTGATCCCAGAAAACTGCATGGAAGAACGCAGGTTCGAGGCGATATCGTTGTGACTTATCGGTTCGTCAGATCGAAAAAAGAGTACGAGCCTAAGTTGGTAGAAATCGATGCAGTGAACCTAAGGCCTAAAGGAAAGTGATATCAATGCCCGCCACTGAACGGGCTTTTCTTATCCGCAATAATCCGACAGCTGTTGCTTGTAACGGTTGAGCTGGGCCTGATCGGGCTGCAGGCCGTAGGTTTTCACTATCCGCACGAACCGGCTGACGTACTGGCACTTTCCGGACGGCGGCAACCAACCCTCTGGGCCCTGCGCTCCTTTGCTCCGATTCAGTCTAGCCTCTACCGGAAGCAGATTCACTGGATCGTTCGCGAACTTTTCCCGCTTTGCTTTGCTCCAGGACCTGGCGCCGTTATCCCAGGCCCACTTCAGGGGCACCACATGGTCGATATCAATGTCACTGGCGTTCTGTATTACGTTGCCGGTGAACATGCTGATCCAGCGGCCTGTAACCACTCTGCAGCGGCGCTCGTCCGCAAACCTTACGGTCGTCGTTGAAGCCGCAATGAGGGCTTCGGCCCGGCTATCCTGGCAGTCCCCGTCTACATCGTCCCATCCATACCCAAACTTGCTTCGCTCGTAGCCACTGCTGTTGGTGTAGCTGGCAGGCGCCTCTGCTTTGGCAAGGGAGCGGTAGCCGCTCATGTTCTTAGGCAGCCGGCCGCCTGATTGCAGGCAGGCATCCACTGAATTGAACGCTCGGTAATTCTTGGTGCGGTCGTAATACGAGCTGGCGGGTGGGTGGCAGATTCCTGATTTCGATTTCTTGACGAGTTCTGCTTGTGCCGTGCCGGCGCTGATGATCAGCACCAGGGCAAAGAAGGTATTAACTACTGCTTTCAATGTGACGGTCTCCCTGATCCGTAGGTCGCGAACCATAACCCATTTCGTGACGTCACGAAAATGGCCATGACGACTAAACAAAAATAAACAAAATGTGTTGCCAAAAACTAAACGTGGTGTTTATACTGGTTTCAACATCGTTGATCAGGGAGACAACACCATGGGCCGCAGACAGAAACCGCATTACCCCCGAATGACCGTTGAGCTGGCGGATACCACACTGCTTCCGCCGCGCCGCGCCGAAGTCGTCATGCTGGCGGCTCGGGGCATGAGCGCCAAAGAGATTGGCCGCTTGCTCGACATCTCACCAGACACCGTTAACTGGCACCTCGATGAGGCCAAAGACCAGTTTCACGCGCACAGCAGGGTAGACCTGATCTCCCAGGGCTGGATGCAGGGCCTGTTCCGGGCCCGCACCCTTGCCTGGGCGTTGATGGCCTTCGCCATGCTCCCTGCCATGCGCAGCCGGCCCACACCCATCAGTGGCGGCCGCCCTCCCGTTACCCAGAACACCATCGGCCGCACCGCGATCCGCGGCACCTACGCATAAGGAGCACCACCATGGCAGCGATCACTGTTGAGTTTCCTGCGCACATTGCCTTTGCCGATCTGGACCCAGCCCTGCGGGAGCTGGCCGACAAGTTCGGTTGCGAGATCAGTTACGCCCCAAACGCCACTTACAAAGTGGTGCCGAGGGAGCGGGGCAACGTGCGCCGATTGCCCGCAAGGCCTCGCCAAATCAATCAGCCAGGACCGGGGGCAGCATGAAAAGCCTGAAAGAGCAGATCAAAGAGTTTCTCGCGGAGCGCGGCTACCAAGGTGGCTACACCATCGTCTGCAACGGCGAGGTGGGCGGCTGGACCCGGCACCTGGATAACCCGGGCGGGTGGATGCCTGGCTGCGTGGCCATCGACGACAACGGAAGCAAGTGGATCGCCAAGGGCGGCAACGATTACGACGGCGCTGAGCGCTGGGAGGAGCTGCCAGTATGAACACCGGTGACTACAACATGCTGACAGACCTGATGGTGCTGGGTATCCCCACACTGGCGGTGGCTGCCTGGGTGGCCTGTTACGAACTGGCCAAGTGGATCGACAAAAAGCACATCGAAAAGGAGTTGAACTGATGCTGATGCTTACCCGGTTTGAAGGCGAAACCGTTGTGATTACCCCGCCAGCGGGGCCCGAAATCCGCGTTGCGGTAACCCAGATCGGCGCCAAGCGTGTGCGCCTGGGCTTTGAAGCCCCGGCAGGTGTTGCCATCGACCGGGAGGAAATCCACCAGCGCAAGCAACGGGAGAAGCGCCATGGCTGATGCATGGGCATGGTTACATGAAGGGCGGGTAGCCGGTGCGTTTATCGGTAAAACCCCGGCTGACTTCTGCGCTGACCGGGCAGGCGGGTGCGTTATCCCGCTGAGGGCAGAAACCGCGAAGGTTCGCCATGCAGACGAGCTTTACCAGGTACTCAAAGACCTGACTGGGCTTGCCATGATGGCGGCCGCACCCCTGAACACTTACCAAGCAGCCGTGCGGAATTCCAACGAGCTGCTGCAACAGATTGAACGCGAATCCACGGAGGACTCAACCCATGGCTGATGTTCTGGACGTACTCGGAGCGATCAAAGAATCTGAGCGCTCAACCAAAGCGCTGATGGAAACCTTCTCGGACTGGTCGGACAGAGCTTTTGCATCAAGCTTTCTGGGCAACATGCGGAGTGTTGGGCTTATCCAAAGGCGGTCGAACGGTTACTGGGCGCTGACCAAAAAGGGCCGGGAGCGGCTGGAAGGTGTCAGTGACCTGGGCAAGAAAGACGAAGCCCCGGAGCAAATCCCAGTGGAGGAACCGGTGAACGAGAAGGTAACCGTTGTTTCGGATTGGGAGAAAGGCATTCGTGACACGTCACGGAAAACAGAAAGTGACGAAAAGACAGAGCCCGTGAGCGCTTTTGATATGGCCCGGCGACTACAGCACGAGATCCCGAACGGCAGCAGCCTGGTGATCGAGGCAGACGAGGTGTTCCTGGCATGGCGCGGGGCCCGCTTCAGCATCCAGAAGCCGGAAGACCTGCAGGCCTTCAAAGCCATTCAGGAAGCCTACATAGGTGAGGTGGCATAGCCGTGGCAAGGAAGCAGCAGAAACCTCGGCAGCGCAAAGCGCACTGTGGCCAGAAGCGGGCCCAGCGGTTTTTCGGGCGCACCCGGATCTGGACCTGGGAAACCGACCGTGAGATCGGCAGCGATGCTCAGAACGCCGTGGCCGTTACCCGCACCATCAAAGGCTGGGAGCCGCTGGAGCCAGCCGTGGCCAACGCCGTTACGCGCCACCGGAACAGCTGGATCGTGTGCGTGCGAGCGCTCTGCTGGGACGGCGCAGGAACAGAGTGGGTAGAGGAAGAGGTCCGGATCATGGAGAACCAGCGCCTCAGCGAGTTTAACGACCTTTACCACGACTTGCGGGCGCGGGTACTGCAGGCGCAGCGATACGACCAGGTTGTCGACGTTGGCTGGATTGCCGGCACCTGGCTTAAGGACCCCAAAGACGAAGAGCTTACCTTGGTAGACCTTGGAGCATCGTCAAAAGCCCGCCAGCTGCTGTGGCGGCAGGTTGATGAGGATTACCAGGACGAGCGCAGAAAGGCGCTGGCAGCGGCATGACGCAGGATGCGCACCTGATGACCGAAGCCGACGAGATTATCAGCCTGATCGAACGCACCGGGCTGGCCTACCTCCACTCCAGCGGCTGCGCAGTGCTGAACGATGGCACCTGGTTACAGCCAGAGCAATGGGATGTGTGGGTGAACCACTTGATGAGGGACGAACATGCAAGCACTTGACCGACTAATGCGACTACCTGAAGTTTCTGCCGCCTGCCGCAGGAGCCGAACGAGCATTTATAACGACGTTAAGGCAGGGCGTTTTCCTGAGCCAATTAGAATCGGGCCCCGAGCAATAGCCTGGCGGCAAAGTGACATTCAGGCGTGGATGTCCGGACAAATTCCAGCACACAGTCCTAAGCAAGATAAGCCTGTCATGGGTAGATCTCGCCCGAATTGTACCACTGGAAGCCGGGCAAGGAACAAGTCTCGAGTTGCCAACGAGAGCGTAGGGCGGAGCATCCTCCAGGCCATCATTGATGGTAGCCAAGGGACGCTAACTTCGAGCCAAAGGCATGAGTACATAACGTTTGCCAGGGCTTTAAGAGCGAGAGTATGGGGAACCGATCTGTATCCGCTCATAAGCAGCGAACAAACAGGGGCAGATGTAATGTCTACGCGCTGGGTAAGGCACCCCGAAAACGCCAGGAAAGTTCTGAAGATTCTAAATGCTGTTGTGCAGGTTTATTCAGAAATGGAAGAGCTAAGACTCGAAAGAATGAACGATTTGGCAGGGGAAATGTGATGGCGATGACCCCAGCAGAGCGAAAGCGCAACCAGCGGGCCAAGGCAAAGCTGATGGACGTTAAAGAGTTTCGCATGGACCTGACCGGCACCGAGCGCTGGAGCATCCAGAAGGCCGCTGCCCGGCAGGGCTACGAAGATCAAACCGAGTACCTGCTGGACCTGGTGTATGCGGATCTGCAGAAGCCCGCCAGCCGGGCATGCAACTACCCAGACTGCACCTGTCCGTTCGACAAGCCAGAGGGCGGCACCTGCTACCAGGGCTTTGAAGAACCGCCAGCACCAAGCCTGCACGAGCAGATCCGGGAAGCCTTCGCCGCCGATCAGGCAGCGGAAGACCAAACAAAGACAGCCGCTTACCCCTATGAGCTGGTTTGCGGTTAGCTGAGACGGAGGGAGCAATGACAGAACCACAATTGCAAATGCCCAGGGCCTGCGTCAGCTGCGAACACTACAGCCCTGTAGGCCATGACGATGACAAGCATTGCCCGTTCACGAACCGGTGGGGCGAAACCCATGGGCGAACCAGTTACGGCCGGTGCGATCTGCACGGCCAGGAAGTATTCGCCACCGAAATTTGCAACAGCCACGAGCCCGAGCCGTTCGTCCAGCTGGTGGACGTGACCAACCGGCCAGAGGCCAGAAGCGCGATACAGGAGAGATTGCTGTGACGTTCGAAGAATACGCACAGAAGCACCTTGGCACTGCCTGGCTGAGCTTCGAGGGCATCGAGCTGGTGCGCATGGGCTGGAATGCCCGGGCAGATCATTTCCGTGACGCCACGAAAATGGTCAAGGGCAACGTGGCTCTGGCTGGCGATATAACCGACCAGGATGGAACGACGTTTTATCGATCTCTGCTTGTCCAGTTTACAGATGATTCCAGTCTTCGGGCTGCAGTGGATTCGGGCCAGTGCCGGTTTACGGTGTTTGGGGGTGAGGTGTGAACGTCGAACTAAAACCCTGCCCATTCTGCGGTGGCGAAGCCGAAATGATGGGCGATCAATACCCGTATGTTGAGTGCCAGGAGTGCGCTGCTGGCTTTACAGCTAACCATTCATACGAATTTGATGAGGATGACGCTGCAAGTAAGTGGAACGCTCGGTCAGCTGCAGGTACGAACCTAAAGCCAATCGCAGAATCCAAAATCCGCCAGCTTGGCGGCGATGTTTGCGGAGTGCTGGTGCGCAAAGATGGCCGGCTGGCTGCAGTGGATGAGCATGGGCGGGTTACCTGGTTGCCAGACGGTACCGACTATGCCGCGATTTCATCCCGCGCAATCGGTGATATTGCGAAAGTAACCGAGCTCCTGGGTGTCCCGGAAGAAGAAGCCGGGCGCCCGATTGTCGAGCTGGTTAAGGAATATCTCGCTGCCCAATCGTGCAACAGTGCTCCCAGTGAACAGGGCAAGAACCGCTATGGTCTCGATATGGCGTATTTCCGGGAGCTGTTTAACCGGGAGCTAAACCGACCGCTGGTAGATTTCCGGCCGGACGAGTTGGCCAGGGTGCTTGCCCGGGCAGCCCGAACTGCTGACGCGGCTGTGCTGCAAGAGCCAGAGTTCCAAGCCTACCGCGCCCAAAGTGGGCAGGGTGAGGAGGCGATATATCAGCTCAAGTCAAAACTTGGTGGCGGCTGGGACGATGTAAGTAAGGACGAACACGATAACGCACATGAAAGTTACACTCGCCGAGCACTCTACATCCACCCCCAGCCCGCCCAGCAGAGTGTGCCGGAGGAGGCGGTCAGCCTTGCTCGTAAATGGCTGGGCATCACCGAAAGCAGCCTCTTGCACAATGACGACATCACAAAAATGGCAGAGGCACTTCTTGCCACATCCCAGCCCGTCCAGCAAGGGAGTGTGCCTGAGGAGTGGCACTACGTAGTTGAAGTGTTCCTTGAAAATGTGGAAGAGGTTACTGAGTTACTTCTTGCAGGTGGTGACGCTGACAACATAGTTGCTCTTTGTAATGACTTAGACAAGGCAGCAACAGTAGCTGAGAAAGTTCTCGCCACACCCCAGCCAGAGGCTGATGGGTGGGTTGAGTGCAGCGAGAGGTTGCCGGCCGAGGCGGATGGTGACTTTCAAGGAGGAGTTTTCTTCTGCGCTGAGGGCTGGAAGGAGCCTCAGTATTGGCACACTGAAGAGATTAAAGCTGTTGCAGAAGACAGGCCACAGCTTGTCGCAACCGCCCACTGGAAACCTACCGGCCTCAAGCGCCCACAACCACCACAGGAGGGCGAGTGATGGCTGTAGATAGTGAAACCTATATGGCGGTATGTGAGCAGGTAAGCCGCCTCCAAGCCGAAAACGAGGCGCTGAGAGCGCGGTTGGCGGAGTTGGAGAAAGATAATGAGCATCAGCGTGAGCGCCGAAATGCGGCGAGAGACTGCATTAAGAAAATCGGTGATGGCAGCCCTTGGCTACTCCGCAAGCAGGCCGAGGCGGTTGAAGCCCTAGCAAAACGCTTTCAGGACGCTGCAGATAAGGCAGATAGGGCGGACGAAGACGAGTCCGATACGGCGTTGACGTTAATCATTGCCAAGTCGCTTGCGCTAAAGGAGGCCTATCAACTCCGCCAGAAAGCCGACGAGATCGAGCGGGCGGGAGGTGAGAAGTGAGCAAATCCGTGGAGCTGGACGTGTCGTGCGTTGTTGGCGGGAAGACGTGGAACCTCTATTCGTTCCATTACCAGACTGGCGACGGCGTTTTCACCGGATACCTTCATGCAGTTTCCTCTGAGCATGCCAGCTACATGCTGCAGGAGCTTAGAGAAACAGCCACCCTCGACGGACAAGTTCTGGAGGCTGGAAAACTATGAACTACGCACAGCAACAGCGGCTCCGGTTCATCGAATGCATGCTGGCCTATTACGGCCGCATTGGCAGAGCGGAGGTGTGTGACTTCTTCGCCGTATCCGAGCCGACGGCAACGCGAGACTTCCGGCTGTATTCAGAGGTGGCGCCGGACAACTTGGTAATGGACCGGTCCAGCAAGTCGTGGATCAGATCGGCCAGCTTCAGGAGGGTATATCAATGACCGACACACCAGAGACAATCTACCTGATCCCCGGCGAGGACGTAGACGGAGCGCCATGCATGGTCTGGTGCGACGATCCAGCGCCATCCTATGCCTGTGATCCTGCCGAGGCAGTGAAGTACATCCGGGCAGACAAGCACCAGGAGATCATCGACCGACAGGCCAAAGCGGCAAAGATGGGTATGGATGCCGCCAAGAAAAGCGCCGCGATCATGGAGCGCAACGCCAAGCAGATGCGGGCCGAATCGAGTCCGGAGGTTATCGAGAGTGAGCGGGCGGCGAACGCCATGTTGACTGACCGAGTTGAGGAACTGGAAATCATGGTCAAAGTGTTCCGGGGTTGCATTGAAACCGGGCTTTTCCCGAAGCCGGGGAGCCCTTGCCAGATGAAGATATTTGAACTCGTCGGGGAGCGTGAGTGATGAACCAGGCGCAGCTATTCGAACCCACAAAGCCCGAAGCCCGCGCTGGCTACAGCCCCGCCAGCAAAATCGACTATCGCGGCCACCTAGTTCCGGCCAGCTACCGGGAAACAGTCGGAATGCGGATTGAGACAAGGCCCACGCTTGTGTGGTTGATGGATGAGATTCTGGAGGCGCTGCAGGGCCGGCCGATCTTGAGCGCCGAACTTGCTCAGCATCTGTCCGGGCCTTTGGAGCGTGGCGTGGTTGCAAAGCACCGATATTTGCTGGAAGAACTGGGGTTGATCCGAACCGTATACCCGGCAGGCTCGCTGATGATGTATAGCGGCGGGTGTATCCAGGCAACTGTTGAGCTGGTGGAGGTGTAGCGTGAAACCACTGGAATTTCAGCCCAGGATCATCCGGGCCGGGTCCGCATACCGGTACTGCGGCATGGGGCGCGAATTATTTAACGAGGAAATTCGGCCATTTGTCAGGGAGATACCGATAGGCCAGCAGGGAATCGGCTTCGACCGGCTTGAACTGGACGCCGCACTGGATGAGTATATTGCCCGGCGAGGGCATGCTCCGGCCCAAAAATGGAGTGATACATCATGTCGAAAAACGGCAATGGCCTCCGCCTCCGTGGCGGGGTCTGGCATATCGAAAAGAGAGTTAATGGGAGGCGACTTCGGGAGTCTACTGGAACGGGCAGCCGGGTAGAGGCGGAGCAATACCTCATCCGGCGCCTTGAAGAAATCCGCCAGCAGTCGGTTTACGGGGTGAGGCCCAATCGAATCTGGCGGGAAGCGGCATTGAAGTACGTCAAGGACCACAAGCACAAGCGCAGTATAAAGCGGGACGTGCAGGACTTGAAGGCACTGGACGGGTATATCGGAAAACTGCCGGTGAATCACGTCCATGCCGGAAGCCTGCAGAAGTTCATCGATGCCAGGCGCAAGGAGGGCGTGAAGGCGGCAACGGTGAATCGGTCACTGGCCGTGGCTCGCAGGATTCTGAGATTGTGCGCGGAATTGTGGCGGGATGAATGCGGGATGACCTGGCTGGATACAGCGCCGATGATCCCGGACGTAGACTGGCAGGATAGCCGGGAGCCAGCGCCGATCACCTGGGCAGAACAGGGCAGGCTGTTTCAGGAATTGCCCGGCCACCTGAAAGATATGGCGGAGTTTGCCGTGCATACCGGGTGCCGGGAGTCTGAAATCTGCGCCCTGCGCTGGGAGTGGGAAGTCTCGCTGCCTGATAACGGCTTCGGGTTTGTGTTGCCGGCCAGCGTGACGAAGAACGGCTGTGATCGACTGGTGGTGCTGAATGCAACGGCGAGAGCCGTGGTGAACCGCCAGCGCGGCAGCCACCTGGAGCGGGTGTTCACGTTTCAGGGCAGGCCAGTGGCGTCCATCTTCAACAACGGATGGCGCAAAGGTCGGAAGAAAGCCGGATTGAGCCACGTTCGAGGGCATGACCTGCGCCATACTTTCGGGCGACGCCTGAGAGCGGCAGGAGTGAACGAAGAAACGCGGGCCGAATTGCTGGGTCACAAGCGCGGATCGGTCACCACGCATTACTCAGCGGCGGAAGTCTCGGAACTGGTCAAAGCGGTGGAATTAATTGCCGAAAAGACCGGGCCGGACTCAGATGGTGTGGCCGTGGTCAAATTCAGGTTTGGGCACAAAATGCCCACAGAGGCAAAAAAAAGGGTCACGACATAAGCCGCAACCCTTTGAGAATACTGGTAGCAAGGGGCGGAGTCGAACCGCCGACCCCAGCATTATGAGTGCTGTGCTCTAACCAACTGAGCTACCTTGCCATTTCGCTTCAGGGCATGCCCCAAACGAGGCGCGTATTTTCGGTATTTGAGCTCGGGGTGTCAAGGCCTTGAGCCCAAAATTCCGGAAAAATTACACGTTAAAGCGGAAGTGGATAACGTCGCCGTCTTTGACGATGTAATCCTTGCCTTCCAGGCGCCATTTGCCGGCATCCTTGGCGCCGGCTTCGCCGTTGTACTGTACGAAATCGTCATAGCCGATAACTTCGGCGCGGATGAAGCCCCGCTCGAAATCGGTGTGGATAACTGCGGCGGCCTGGGGAGCGGTGGCGCCGATTTTTACGGTCCAGGCGCGGACTTCCTTAACCCCGGCGGTGAAGTAGGTCTGCAGGCCCAGCAGGCCGTAGCCGGCGCGGATGACGCGATCCAGGCCCGGCTCTTCCATGCCCATTTCATCCAGGAACATGGATTTCTCTTCGTCTTCCAGTTCCGAGATTTCTGCTTCGAGCTTGTTACAGATAGGCACGACTACGGCATTTTCGGACTCGGCGATTTTGCGCACAGTGTCCAGGTGCGGGTTGTTCTCGAAGCCGTCTTCGTTCACGTTGGCGATGTACATAGTGGGCTTGACGGTAAGCAGGCACAGTTCACGGATCAGTGCCATCTGGTCTTTGTCCAGGCCCATGCCGCGAACGGGTTTGCCTTCGTTCAGCACCGGCAACAGCTTTTCAAACATCTCCAGCTGGGCCTTGGCTTCCTTGTCGCCGCTCTTGGCGACGCGCTGTACTCGCTTGATCGCTTTCTCGACGGTGTCCAGGTCAGCCAGTGCCAGTTCGGTGTTGATCACTTCGATGTCCGAAGCCGGGTCTACCTTGTTGGCTACGTGAATCACGTTGCCGTCTTCAAAGCAGCGCACCACGTGGGCGATGGCGTCGGTCTGGCGGATGTTGGCCAGGAACTGGTTACCCAGGCCTTCACCCTTGGATGCACCGGCAACCAGGCCGGCGATGTCCACGAATTCCATGGTGGTGGGAACCACGCGCTCAGGCTTTACAATTTCCGCCAGCTTGGTCAGGCGGGGGTCCGGCATGGCCACCACGCCGGCGTTCGGCTCGATGGTGCAGAAGGGGAAGTTTTCCGCGCCGATGCCGGCTTTGGTCAGTGCGTTGAACAGGGTGGATTTGCCGACGTTGGGAAGGCCGACGATGCCGCAGTTAAATCCCATGGAATGCCTCTGCTGGAACTGAAAAATTTGGGCGGATTATACCGGTGTATCGGTAAGGGTGCGAGTAAGGGGTTGTGCCCCTGCTCAGGGAGTCGGTTTGAAGCTGTGCAGGCGGTTCATGGCCGCGGCCAGTTTTCCGCTGGCAGCATCGGGCAGTACCCGCATCACTTCGTCGAAGACGGCATGGAGCTGCTCGGTTTCCTGCTTGCCCAGGCGGCCCAGTACGTAACCGGTTACCTTGCGGCTGTCGCCGGGGTGGCCGATGCCAAGGCGTAAACGCTGGAAGTCGTTGGTGCTCAGGTGGGCAATGGTGTCCCGAAGACCGTTGTGGCCGCCGTGACCGCCGCCTTTCTTGAGCTTGGCCGTGCCGGGAGGCAGGTCGAGTTCATCGTGGGCGACAAGAATCTGTTCGGGGGGAATCTTGAAAAAGTCCGCCAGGGCTTTGATTGCGGTGCCGCTGCGGTTCATAAAGGTGCTGGGGTTCAGCAAGTGCAGGTCGAGGCCCTGCCACTGAATGCGGGCATACAGCCCGTGGTACTTCTTTTCGGGGCGCAGCGTCTGGCCCGCATCGCGGGCCAGCGCTTCGACGAACAGGGCGCCGGCGTTGTGGCGGGTATTCTCGTAGTCGGCACCGGGGTTCCCCAGTCCAACCACCATGACAATATCCTGTGCCATTCGCCTTTGCCCCCGGAGTGATTACTCCTCGCCGCCTTCCTCGCCTTCGGCTTCCTCGGCGTCGTCCGCCTTGGCACCCTTCGGCTTGTGGATAGAGGCAACCGGCTGGTCGTGGTCTTCGCCCTGCAGCAGGGCAGCAACCTGAACGCCCTTCGGCAGTTTCAGATCGCTCAGGTGAACAACCTGGTCCATCTCTACTTCGTTCAGGTCTACTTCGATGAATTCGGGCAGGTTCTGCGGCAGACAGATAACTTCAACTTCAGTCATGGTGTGGGAAACAACACCACCCTGCAGTTTAACGGCCGGAGCAACATCTTCGTTGATGAAGTGCAGCGGTACGTTAACGTGGATCTCGTGATCCTTGTCAACGCGCAGGAAGTCGGCGTGGGTCAGCAGCAGCTTGTACGGGTGACGCTGCAGATCCTTCAGGATCACGCTTTCTTTCTTGCCCTGAATGTCGATAGTCAGGATGTGAGAGAAGAAGGCTTCGTTTTCGAGGGCCTTTTTCAGCTCGTTGTGCCAGATGGCTACCGGAGTTGCGTCTTTGCCGCCACCGTAGATGATGGCCGGGATTTTACGCTCTTCGCGACGCAGGCGGCGGCTCGCACCTCTCCCCTGATCGTCACGAGGAAATGCTTCAATTACGAATTCCTGGGACATGGTATGTACCTCGTTATTCATCTGAACGGCCCGCGACCAGGCTTGGAACAGATGAGTTCTCTGAAAGGCCAGTTATCTGGCCTACTAAAAGAGTCGGGAGCCCAGCTGGACTCCCGACCCGAAAACTGCCTTTAAGTCTGAGTGTTACGGAGCTTTGCCGGCTCAGACGTTCTCAAACATGGCACTGATGGACTCTTCGTTGCTCACACGACGAATGGATTCGGCGAGCAGCCCAGCCATGCTGAGGGGGCGGATTCTATCACAATTTTTTGCTTTGTCACCCAGCGGGATGGTGTCACATACCACCAGTTCGTCCAGCTCCGAGTTGCTAATGTTCTCGATAGCCGGGCCGGAAAGTACCGGGTGGGTAATGTAGGCAACCACGCGGGAAGCGCCGTGCTCTTTCAGGGCATTGGCGGCTTTGCACAGGGTGCCGGCAGTATCGACAATGTCGTCTACCAGGATGCAGGTCTTGTCTCGTACATCACCGATGATGTGCATCACCTGGGATACGTTGGCCTTGGGGCGACGCTTGTCGATGATGGCCAGGTCGGCATCATCCAGGCGCTTGGCTACGGCGCGGGCGCGGACAACGCCGCCGACGTCCGGAGAGACAACCACAAAGTTTTCGAAACGCTGCTTCTCGATGTCTTCGAGCAGAACCGGCGTGGCATAGATGTTGTCTACCGGGATGTCGAAGAAGCCCTGAATCTGGTCTGCGTGCAGGTCTACAGTCAGTACACGATCCACGCCGATGCTGGAGATCATGTCGGCTACTACCTTGGCGCTGATGGCAACCCGGGTAGAGCGAACGCGACGGTCCTGACGGGCGTATCCGTAATAGGGGATAACGGCGGTGATCCGTGTAGCGGAAGCGCGGCGCAGGGCGTCGGCCATCACGATCAGTTCCATCAGGTTGTCGTTGGTCGGGTAGCAGGTGGGCTGGATGATAAAGACATCGTGGCCGCGCACATTTTCGTTGATCTCAACGGTGGTTTCACCATCGCTGAAACGACCAACAGTGGCCTGACCCATGGGAATATGAAGTTTCTTGGCAATATCCTGAGCGAGTTCAGGATTGGCGTTGCCGGCGAAGATCATCAATTTGGACACGACAGTATCCTTCTCAGTATCGGCGTTTGATTCAGAAGAAGCGGGAGAAAGGTGGCTGGGGTGGCAGGATTCGAACCTGCGCATGACGGGATCAAAACCCGTTGCCTTACCACTTGGCGACACCCCAATATCATCGTGCTTTCTTGGCATCATTTCAGCTCTGTTAGCTTTTGGTGTAGAGGCGAAATGTTCACCCCTTTAGCTACGAACCCCGTGATGCCGGAGGGTTTGCTTTCCCAGATAATCCGGGCTGCGGATTCTGTAGGGAAACGTCCAAAAATGCAAGCCCCGGTTCCGGTTAATCTTGCAGGTCCGAATTGTGAAAGCCATTCCAGGCTCTGGTTAACCTCCGGATACAGTTTGCGAACTACATCCTCACAGTCGTTTCGGTACCTCGAGGCGTCTCCCTCAAAAGCGGGGCGTATTTTGATTTTTGGTGTGTCCCTTGTCAACCCTTGTTCTGAAAAAATCTTTCCGGTGTTTATTTCGCACTCAGGTTTCAGGACAACAAACCAGTCTTCCGGCGGGTTTACGGGGGTCAGTTTTTCGCCGACACCCTCGCCAAAGGCGGCGTGGCCGCGCACAAATACCGGTACGTCGGCGCCCAGACCAAGGCCGATTTCTGCCAGCTGGTCTTCATACAGGTGCAGCTGCCACAGGTGGTTCATGGCCAGTAGGGTGGTTGCGGCATTGGAGCTGCCGCCACCCAGGCCGCCGCCCATGGGCAGGCGTTTGTGCAGGTGAATGGTTACGCCGGGCAGGGGGGCTTTGCTGAGTTCTGCCAGTGCCAGGGCAGCCCGCACCACCAGGTTGTCGCTGTCGGGCACGCCGGGAATCGGGTCGGCCAGGCGTACACCGGGTTCATCCGGGGTCAGGGTAAAGCTGAGCTCGTCCCCGTAATCGAGAAACTGGAACAGGGTCTGCAGCTCGTGATAGCCGTCAGGCCGGCGGCCGACAATGTGCAGGAACAGGTTGAGCTTGGCGGGCGAGGGCAGGGTCAGATCGGCCACAGGTTTAGTCCTCCCGGCGCCAGTCGGCTATCACCACGCGAACCCGCTTGTCTTCTTTCAGGGCGGTGATACGGGCCGGCAGCGAAGGCAGGTCTTCGATAAAGCCGTGCCAGCGGTCGTAGCGTATTTCCCAGCCGTCCTGCCTGATGATGGCCAGCTGGCTGTGTTCGTCGAACAGCAGGCGGAAGTCGCCATCCGGTGACGGCAGCCCGCGAATCCACCAGCTCAGGCTGTCGATGGGCAGCTGCCAGCCGGTCGCGGCATTCACCAGGGTTTCCGGGTCGGAAGACTGGTAAACGTCGCCGTTGGCCAGGGTGAGCTCGATAAAGCCCGGAACGCCCTGAAGCCGGGTTGTGCCCATGCCCAGAAATGATGACGACAGGGACAGATCGTATTGCTCGCCATTCTGGAGCCAGCGATTGATCACGGCGGTGCCGCTGTCGGAGGGCTGCTTGACGGCAAGCTTGCCGGACAGTTGCCAATGGTCAAAGCGGCCCAGGTTCCGGCTGCGTTCTGTCCAGTCTGCCGGTGGCTGGTCTGTCATGCCGTCCGGCAGCGGTTCCAGCGCAATGGTGGTGCAGCCGCTGAAGGCCAGTGCGGCAAACAGTATCAGGGGTAGCCTGGCTGTCATTGGTTGCCCCCGTTCCGGGTCAGGCGCTCGATGGTTTCGTTCAGGATGTCATGGTTCGGGTCTTCGTCCAGGGCTTGGTCCCAAACCACGCGGGCCTGCTCTTCGTTGCCGGTTACCCAAAGCACTTCGCCATAGTGGGCGGCTACTTCAGGGTCCGGGTAGGTGGCCCAGGCCCGGGACAGGTATTCCAGTGCGCCTTGGTTGTCTCCCTGCCGGAACAGGACCCAGCCCATGCTGTCGAGAATGGCCGGATTTTCAGGGTCCAGGCTCAGGGCTTTCTCGATGTGTGCGCGCGCCTCGTCCAGCTGATCGGTACGCACGGTCAGGATATAGCCCAGGGCATTCAGGGCGACGGCGTTCTCCGGCTGGGCTTCAATGATGGCGCGCAGGTCTGTGATGGCCGGGCCTGTATTGCCCATGGAGTCTTGCAGCATGGCGCGGGCATAGCGGATTTCGATGTTTTCCGGATAGCTCTCCAGCGCAAGGTTGGCTGCCTCCAGGGCTTGCTGTTCCCGTTCCTGATCCAGCAGGAGATTGACTTCCAGCAACCAGAAGCGTTCGGCCTGGTCCGGGTTGGTGTCCCGGAGTTGCCGGATGTTCGCCAGGGCGTTGTCCAGCTCGCCCAGTTCGGCCTGCAACTGGCTGGCGCGGGCCAGGGCCGGGAAGAAATAATTGCCCTGTTCCACGCTCTGGTAATAGCCGATGGCCTGAATGGTGTTTTCGGCCTGCTCTTCTACCTGGCCCAGGTAGTAATTGGCTTCGTCGGTGTGGTGGCCTTGTTCGGTCAGGCGGGTGAGCTCTTCCCTGGCCAGGTCCGGTTGCTGGTTTTCAAGGGCCACCAGGGCGTGGGACAGCCGCAGCCCCGGGGTGTCCGGATAGCGTTTTACCAGCCGGGCGAATTCGTCCTGGGCGGCCTGCAACTCGCCTTCGTTGATCAGCATGCGGCCGTACAGGGTGCCCATCTGCCGGTTGGCAGGGAAACGCCGGGTGGCGGCGGTCATGTGATTCAGGGCGTCGCGGTTCTGCCCGGTCTGATACAGCAAGTCACCTTTCAAAATGATGGCCGGCTGGAACTCCGGTTCTCGATTGAGCAGGGTGTTCAACTGTTCCAGTGCGGTCTCCGGCTCGCCGGTGATTTTCTGGAGCAGGGCAATACTGTATTCCAGTTCGGGGGTTTCCGGGTGCCGTTCGGCCAGGTTCTGGTACAGCTCCAGCAGTTCCTGTTGCTGGGCCGGTGGCAGTCGGGCGGCCATGGCGGCCAGGCTGTCGAAGTCGGCATCTTCACCCTGATCCATAATCTGCTCCATATGGAACAGGGCGGTTTCCAGGTTCTGACGCTTTACTGCCTGAATGGCCGCTACCCGGTGTGCCTGCAGGTTGTCCGGATCAATATCCAGCCAGAGCGTGGCCAGCTGCTGCTGGGCGTTGTCGGCGTTGAGGGTCTGGGCAATCCGCATGGCCCGGTCGATCACTCCGGGGTCTTCCGAGGTCTTGGCCGCTTGCAGGTAATTCACCAGGGTTACGTCATAGCGGCCACGCTGTGCGGCTATTTCTGCGGTAAGCAGCTGGTACAGCACTTCCGGTTCAAAGTCGGCGTACCGGATTTCTTCCGTTTCAGCCTGCTCGGCCTGAACCGGAGGTGCCGGTTCTTCGGCGGTTCCGGAAAAACTGGCGCAGCCCGGCAGGACAGCTACGGTAAAACCCAGCAGGCAGGTAACCAGGTACGGTGCGGATTTGTGCATGCAATTTCCTGTGTGTTTCAGGCGATTTTTCAGGAAAGACCATCTTTTCGCCCCGTTAATTGAGGCAAATCGGATTGCGGTCGTGGCCGAAACCCTATAATGGCATAAGCGTCTTATCTTGCCCAACCTGTCCGCAGTTCCCGAAGCACCGGTGTTTTCGGGTGGCAGGCGGGGCCTTGCGCCGGTAGAATGCTGTTTGAATATCCACGACTGGAACAGGGTTATCTGACCATAAAATGGCGTTGCTGACACTGGGAATCAATCACCGAACCGCACCCGTAGAAATTCGCGAGCGTGTAGCGTTCACTCCGGAGCGGATGGCGGAAGCCTTTTCCGAACTGCGTGCTGCCTCCGGTGCCGGTGAGGCTGCCATTCTGTCTACCTGTAACCGTACCGAGCTGTACCTGGCCGGTGACGACGACTGCGCGCCTACCGTGCTGCGCTGGCTGGCGGGCTTCCACGACCTGGACGTAGCAGACCTGGAGAACGTGCTTTACCTGCACCGGGATTCCGATGCCGTTCGCCATATGATGCGCGTTGCCTCCGGCCTGGATTCCATGGTGCTGGGCGAGCCGCAGATATTCGGCCAGCTGAAAGATGCCTATTCCCTGGCCCGGGAACACGGTGCCACCGGTTCCTTCCTGACCCGGTTGTTCGAACACACCTTCTCGGTTGCCAAGCGGGTGCGAACCCAGACTGCCATCGGCGAAAACCCGGTATCTGTGGCCTATGCCTCGGTCAGCATGGCGCACCATATCTTTGCGGACATGTCCCGCAACAAGGCCTTGCTGATTGGTGCCGGTAAAACCATCGAGCTGGTTGCGCAACACCTTGCAGAAGCCGGTGTGCGCCAGTTCCTGATTGCCAACCGTACCCTCGAGCGAGCCCAGTCCCTGGCCGAGGCTCACGGCGGCAAGGGCATTCTGCTGTCCGAGATTCCGGATCACCTGGCGGATGTCGACATTGTTATTTCCTCCACCGCCAGCCCGCTGCCCATTCTGGGCAAGGGTGCCGTTGAGCGGGCGCTGAAAAAGCGCAAACACCGCCCGTATTTCATGGTGGATATCGCTGTACCGAGGGATATCGAACCGGAAGTTGCCTCGCTGGCAGACGTTTACCTGTATACCGTTGATGACCTCAAGCAGGTAATCGAAGAAAACATCCGCTCCCGGGAAGGCGCAGCCCGTGAGGCCGAAAACCTGATCAGCAGTGGCGTCCAGGATTTCCTGGAGCAGCTGCGGGCCCTTGATGCGGTTTCTACCCTGAAAGTTTTCCGTCAGCGGGCAGAAGTGATGCGCGATGCGGAAACCGAAAAAGCCCTGCGCGCCCTGCGCAACGGCGCAGACCCCGAGACAGTGCTGCGAAGCATGGCCCGGGGCCTGACCAACAAACTGCTGCACCAACCTTCCATCCAGGTTCGCAAGGCCATGGCCGAGGGCCGGACGGAAGTCACGGAATGTCTGAGGGAGCTCTACCAGCTGGATACGCTGGATGCGGACGAGCCTATCACCACGGAAAAACTATGAAGCCATCCATCCAGTCCCGCCTCGAACGTTTGGTAGAGCGGTTCGAGGAGGTGAGCGCACTGCTGAGCGATGCCTCCGTTATCTCCAACCAGGACAAGTTCCGGGAGTTATCCCGGGAGTTTGCCGAAATCGAGCCGGTGGTAAAGTGCTTCCAGTCCTGGCAACAGTCCCTCGACGACATCAGTGAAGCGAAAGAACTGTTGAAAGACGGCGATGCCGACATGCGCGCCATGGCTGAAGAAGAGCTGGACGGCGCCGAAGCCCGCAGTGAAGAGCTGGATGAAGAACTGCAGCGCCTGATGCTGCCGAAAGACCCCAACGACACCAAGAACGTGTTCCTGGAAGTGCGGGCCGGTACCGGTGGTGATGAAGCCGCCATCTTTGCGGGCGACCTGTTCCGCATGTATTCCCGCTACGCCGAGAAACGCCGCTGGCAGGTAGAAGTGCTGAGCGAAAACGAAGGCGAACACGGCGGCTATAAAGAAGTGATTGCCCGGTTGTCCGGCGACGGCGTATACGGTGCCCTGAAATTCGAGTCTGGCGCGCACCGGGTACAGCGGGTACCGGAAACCGAATCCCAGGGCCGTATTCACACCTCCGCCTGCACCGTGGCGGTGATCCCCGAGGCGGATGAAGCCGAAGCCATCGAAATCAACAAGGCCGACCTGCGGGTGGACACCTTCCGTTCCTCCGGCGCCGGTGGTCAGCACGTTAACAAGACCGACTCCGCTATCCGGATTACCCACCTGCCGACCGGTATTGTGGTGGAATGCCAGGAAGAGCGTTCCCAGCACAAAAACCGCGCAAAGGCCCTGAGCCTGCTGGCGTCACGCCTGCAGAATGCCGAGCTGGAAAAACAGCAGAAAAGCATGGCGGAAACCCGTAAAAGCCTGGTGGGCAGCGGCGACCGCTCCGAGCGCATCCGCACCTACAACTTCCCCCAGGGCCGGGTAACCGACCATCGCATCAACCTGACCCTGTACAAGCTCGACGAAGTGATTGCCGGCGACCTGGATGCGGTGGTGGTGCCCCTGCAGCAGGAACACCAGGCCGAACTGCTGGCTGAACTGGCCCATGAGCAGTGAGCCCCCGCTGACCTGCGAAGCCCTCCTGAAGAGCGCCGTTGAGCAGATTGGCGGCGACTCGCCCCGGCTGGATGCCGAACTACTGCTGAGCCACGTAACCGGCCTGGGGCGAACCAGCTTCCGGGCCTGGCCCGAACGGGAAGTGCCGACGGAGCAGGCTGAGCCGTTTATGAACCTGGTGGCACAGCGCGCCAGCGGCCAACCGATTGCCTACCTGCTGGGCGAGCAGGAATTCTGGTCCTTACCCCTGAAAGTCAGTTCCTCAACACTGATTCCCCGGCCCGATACCGAGTGTGTGGTAGAGGCCGCGTTATCACTGGAACTACCCGCTAACGCCCGGGTACTCGACCTTGGCACCGGCACCGGTGCCATAGCACTGGCCCTGGCCAGCGAACAGTCGGGCTGGCAAATCCTGGCCAGCGACCGGGTTGAACAGGCAGTAGCCCTGGCCCGGGAAAACAGCCAGCAACTGGGCTTGTCCATCACCGTGGTGCAGAGCCACTGGTTCGACCAGATTCCTGCCGGAACCTTCGACCTTCTTATCTCCAACCCGCCCTACATCCCGGCCAGCGACCACCATTTAAAGGAAGGCGATGTACGTTTCGAACCCGAGTCTGCCCTGGTGGCCGGGGAAGATGGCCTGGACGACATCCGCCTGCTGGTCACCGAAGGCCTGGACTGGCTCAACCCGAACGGCTGGATGCTGCTGGAACATGGGTATGGCCAGGGCGAAGCCGTGCGGGATTTGTTTGCCAAGGCGGGATGGCGCAACATAGAAACCCGCAAAGACTACGGCGGCAACGATCGCATGACCCTGGCCCGCAAGCCCGCCCGCGACCAATAGCGAGAACAACCATGCTCAGCGACGAAGAACTGCTCCGCTACAGCCGACAAATCCTGATCCCCCGGTTCGACATCGCCGGCCAGGAAAAACTCAAAGCCGCCCATGTACTGGTCATCGGCGCCGGCGGTCTGGGTTGCCCGGTGGCGCTTTATCTGGGCGCGGCGGGTGTCGGTCACCTGACCCTGGTCGACGACGACCAGATCGAACTGGCCAACCTGCAGCGCCAGATCGCGTTTCAACAAAGCTGGATCGGTGACTCAAAAGCCGAACGTTTGGCCGAGCGGGTAAGGGCGATCAACCCGGAAATTACCGTTAACGCCGTCAATCGCCGGGTGGATGGCGATGATCTGCGCCAGCTGGTGAGCGAATCCTCACTGGTGCTGGACTGCACAGACAACTTCAATACCCGTTTCGCACTGAATCGGGCTTCGGTTTCTTCGAAAGTGCCCCTTGTTTCAGGTGCGGCAATAAGAGGTGAAGGCCAACTCTCCGTTTACGACCCCGGCCAACCCGAAAGCCCTTGTTACCACTGTCTGTATCCCGAGCAAGGCAATGAAGACCTGACCTGTTCTGAGGCGGGCGTGATCGCTCCGTTAGTGGGTATGATCGGCTCAGCCCAGGCCATGGAAGCTATAAAGGTTATCTCTGAAGTGGGTAACCCACTGGTTGGTCGCCTGTTGATCCTGGACGCCTGGCAAATGGAATGGCGCGAAATGAAGCTCGTAAAAGACCCAGACTGCCCCGTATGTGCAGGCTAACGCCAAAGTAGTGACGGGTTGGGGATGCCCTTCCAAAAATGTGCGGAGCCATGGATGGCGGAGCAGAAGCGCCACATGGATGTGCCGCAAGGAGCGGTTTTTGGAAGGGCAGCCCCAACCCGGCACGGCCGTTCAAACGCCAGAAGATCAGTCCTTTAGCGCCTGAAACCTTGCTATAGCTTCCTTTCGGGATTCTTTCAGGTCCACTATGGGACGGGGGTAGCCTTTCGGAATGACGCCGCCCTTGGATGGATCGTGAATCCGCTTGTTATCCAGCTTCGCTAGTTCAGGCACCCAGTGCCGAATAAATTCCCCTTTCGGGTCAAAGCGCTCGCTCTGTGTTACCGGATTGAACACCCGAAAATAAGGCGCAGCATCGGTACCGGTTGAGGCGCTCCACTGCCAGCCGCCATTGTTGGAAGCCAGAAAGCCATCCACCAGATTCTGCATGAACCAGGCCTCGCCCAGTCGCCAGTCGATAAACAGGTTCTTGGTCAGGAACATGGCGGTGATCATTCGCAGGCGGTTATGCATCCAGCCGGTGGTTTTGAGCTGACGCATGGCGGCGTCGACAATAGGAATGCCGGTGCGGCCTTCTTTCCAGGCTTCAAAATTCTCACCGGGTTTATTCCACACCAGAGCCTCGGTTTCCTCTTTGAACGCCCGCCCCATGCTCACTCTCGGGTAGTGGTAAAGGATATTGATGTAAAAATCCCGCCAGGCGATTTCGTTTATCCAGGTTTCGATGCCATCACCAGAAACACCGGCCTGTTTGGCGGCGATCAGGCATTGGCGGCCGGAAAGCACGCCGTTGGCCAGGTATGGCGATAGCTGGCTGGTGCCGACCAGGGCCGGGAAGTCGCGGTTGTCTTTGTAGTCTTTTGCTCGCTCGGCCAGGAATTCTTCCAGCTGGTCGTGGGCGGCGTCTTCTCCGGTGGGAACCAGGGGTTCCGGTGCATCGCTGAACGGTGCGGGTAGAGTGTCGGTCTGCTCAGCCTGTACTTCAGGGGCCTGGGCTGAGGGCGCCGGGTAAAGCGTGGGCTGGGTTTCTTCTATCCAGGTGCGCCAGCGCCGTGAAAACGGGGTAAACACCGAATAGGGTTCATTCTGCTGGGTAAGTATCTGGCCCACCGGTGCCACGGTCTGGTCACGGTATTTGTTTACCTTGACAGACAGCTCGCCCAGACGGTCGTGGACCTGCTTGTCGCGGCGGCGTTCGTTGATGCCGTACTCTTCGTTGAAGTGCAGGGCGGTAATGCCATGCTCTTTGCAGAAAGATTCAAGCGTGCCGAGGCTGTCGGCAAAGGTGTCGGCGTTCAGGAATGACAAGCCTATGCCCAGCCTGGCGAGCTGCCGGGCCAGGCTGTTGGCGTGTTCCAGCACAAATTGTACCCGGGCCGCAGACCAGTCGTGTTCCTGCCACTGTTTCGGGGTAACAATAAAGCAGGCCCGAACGGGGTTGCCGCTGCGGCAGGCCGCGGTCAGGGCGGGGTTGTCGGCAAGGCGCAGATCGTTGCGGAACCAGACCAGCTGTGTCATTGGAACATCCATTTTGGCCAGAGGGTGAATAAGGGTAATTACACTCTTAAATCATTGGCTTGTATATTCGCTGCCGGGGCGATACTGGATTATAGTTAAACATCACGGCCTGCAATGAAAAGGAGCATTTTCCGCAGCATGAGTGTTTACCCCGAAGGCCAGCGCGATGGTGTCTGGGCACACCCGTATCAACTGGCTTCCGGCCAGACCCAGCAACACCGGTTGGGGCATACGCATTTGTGGGTCACCCTGCTGGACCAGGAGTGGCAGGTGCGTTTTGTGGTGCAGCAGCCGGAAGATTCGGCAGACCCGCTTACCTGGTTCGAGACCATCGGCCACAGCCTGCCGTCGTCGGAAATCCCTGTTCAGCGCTTCGTGCGTTCCGGTGATAACGGCGAGGTGTGTTTTATTCCCGCAATGGCCAGCTTGCCCACAGTCATCCGCCCGTCCCAGCCTTTAACGGTGCCGGCCGGTGGCCGCTGCGTGCTCTATGTGGGGACCAATCTCTGGATGAAGGTATGCGTGGGCGAAGGCCGTAGTGAGCTCACAGAAGTGCCGCTGGCGGTGCCTTCACGTACCTGGCTTGGCCGGAACTCGATGGAAGGGGAAATCTGCTACGCATCTTCCACCTATGGCCGGCTGGCCCTGGAGGCAGTACCCAAGCGGCCGTGGCGGGCGGTTACGCCAGTTACCATCATCAACCGCCGGGAAAGGCCTTTGTTGCTTGAGCGGTTCAGCCTGCCCACACCGCTGCTGTCGGTGTACCGTAACGGCCAGGGACTGCTCTGGACGCCGGGGATAACCGTCGAATGCGAAACGGATATGAACTCCGCCAGCCTGCGAATTGATCAATCGGCACCGCAGGCTGCCGGTGAATGCGAGTTGCTGGCACCGGCCAGGGAAAAACTCGCCAAGGGCCGGAGACTGGTGCGTGCGTTTGATCATATATTCGGTTAATCACGGCACAGGGAGCCGCGAAGGTGCTTGAAACGTTACAGACAACCATCGCACAGGTGATCGGAAGTATTGCCTGGGGCAAGTGGCTTTCGGCGGGCTTTTTGCTGGTGCTGGGTAGTGTGCTGGCCACCTTTGTTGCCCGCAGTGTCGGCCGCCTGGTAGAAGCCCGGACAACCCGCCATCACCAGGTGATGATCCGGCGGGTGTTCTTTTACCTGGTGTTTCTGCTGTTTGCCATTGCCGCGCTCAGGGAAGCTGGCTTCTCCCTGGAAGTGGTGCTGGGCGCCGCAGGTATCCTCACGGTCGCTATCGGCTTTGCCTCCCAGACCTCCGCTTCCAACATTATCAGTGGCCTGTTCCTGGTGATGGAAAAGCCGTTCGAGATTGGTGACACCATCGAGGTGGATGCCACCATCGGGGAAGTGGTGGCAATCGACCTGCTCAGCGTAAAGCTCAGAACGGCCGACAACCTGTACGTGCGCATACCCAACGAAACCCTGATCAAAACCCGGGTGATTAACCGCTCCCGCTTTCCAATCCGCCGGATCGACCTGGTTCTGGGCATCGCCTACGCGGAGGACGTGGAAAAAGTTCAGGATTTGCTGCTGGAACTGGCGCAGCAGAACACCGTGTGCCTGGAAGAGCCGAAACCCTTTGTTCTGGTTACCGGGTTTGGGGCGTCTTCCGTCGATTTACAGTTCTCCTTCTGGGTGCCCAGAGAAGAATTCCTTGATGGCCGGGGCAGCATGATGATTGCCGTCAAAAAAGCCCTGGACGAGCACGGCATTGAAATACCTTTCCCCCATACCAGCGTGTATGCCGGTAGTCATTCCGAGCCCTTCCGGGTGCAATTGATGGCCCCGGAACAACAAAAAGATAAGGATTCCCCGGATGTCGACAGAAACGACTGAAGTGATCAAAACCACTCCGCCCACCGAAGCTGAAAACAAGGTGTCACTTGGCTGGCGCGAATGGGTGGGCCTGCCGGACCTGGGCATTAGCCGGATCAAGGCCAAGGTAGATACCGGCGCGCGCACCTCGTGCCTGCACACTTTCCGGACCGAACCCTACACTGAAAACGGCGAGCGCCGGGTGAAGTTTTGGGTGCACCCGATACAGAACGACCTGCACCATGTGGTGGAATGCGACGCCCGGGTGCTGGATGAACGCACCGTGTCGGATTCCGGCGGCCACAAAGAACAACGGCTGGTGATCGAAACCACCCTGGTACTGGGTGACGAGAGCTGGCCCATTGAAATGACCTTAACCAACCGGGACTCCATGCGGTTCCGGATGTTGCTGGGGCGCACTGCCATGGCGGGGCGAACCACCATTTATCCCGAAGCTTCTTACCTTGCCGGCAAGCCGGCACCAAGGAACTGATTATGAAAATTGCGGTACTGTCGCGAAACCGTCACCTGTATTCCACCCGTCGGCTGGTGGAGGAAGGCATCAATCGTGGCCACGAAGTGAAGGTGATTGACGCGCTGCATTGCTCCATGAACATCACGTCTGCCAACCCGCTGATCCATTACCACGAAGAAGTGCTGGAAGACTTCGATGTGGTGATTCCGCGAATCGGCGCCTCGGTGACGTTTTACGGCACCGCGGTGTTGCGCCAGTTCGAGATGATGGGTGTATTTCCACTCAACGAATCGGTGGCCATTACCCGCTCCCGGGACAAGCTGCGTTCCTTGCAACTGCTGGCCCGTAAGGGCGTAGGCATGCCGGTAACCGGGTTTGCCAACAAGCCGGACAACGTGCCGGAGCTGCTGAAGATGGTGGGTGGCGCGCCGGTGGTCATCAAACTGCTGCAGGGTACCCAGGGCATTGGTGTGGTGCTGGCGGAAACCCGCAAAGCGGCGGAGTCTGTGATTGAAGCCTTTATGGGCCTGAAAGCCGACATCCTGGTGCAGGAATTCATCAAGGAAGCCGGCGGTGCCGACATCCGCTGCTTTGTCATCGGTGACAAGGTTATCGCGGCCATGAAGCGCCAGGGCGCGGAAGGCGAATTCCGCTCGAACCTGCACCGGGGCGGCACCGCTTCGCTGGTGCGGATTACCCCGGAAGAGCGCCGCACCGCCATTACCGCTGCCAAGGCCATGGGCCTGAACGTGGCCGGTGTGGATTTGCTGCGTTCCAGCCGTGGCCCGCTGGTGATGGAAGTAAACTCTTCACCGGGCCTGGAAGGCATCGAGAATGCTACCGGCAAGAACGTGGCCGGCATGATCATCAACTGGACTGAAAAGAACTACAAACCCTGGAAAACCAAGACCCGGGGCAGAGGATAAGCGCGCATGGCAAGAGCACCGTTCGAGATTGCCGGAGTACAGGTAAAGCCGGGTACCCGTGTGACTGTGGAAGTCCCGGTGGCCAAACTCTACACCCATACACCGCTGCACATTCCCGTCGAGGTGGTGCACGGCCGCCGTGACGGCCCGGTACTGATGGTGTGTGGCGCGATTCATGGCGATGAAATCAACGGTGTGGAAATCATCCGCCGGGTACTGAAGAACGGCGCCTTGCGGCACCTGCGGGGCACCCTGGTGGCGGTGCCGATCGTCAACATTTTCGGCTTTGTGCAGCGCACCCGCTACCTGCCGGACCGGCGTGACCTGAACCGGTGTTTTCCCGGCAGCGAGAGCGGTTCGCTGGGTGGCCGTATTGCCTACCTGCTGCGCACCCAGATCATGGAAAACGTGACCCATATTATCGACTTGCACACCGGGGCCATTCATCGGTTCAACCTGCCGCAGATCCGCGCCGAGCTGAAAAACCCGGAAACCTCCCGCATGGCAGACGCCTTTGGTGCGCCGATCATTATCAATGCCGGTTTGCGGGAAGGCAGCCTGCGGGCCTACGCCGACTCACTGGATATCCCGGTGATCACCTTTGAAGGTGGCGAAGCCCTGCGCTTTGATGATGTGGTGATTGCCAGCGGCGTAAAAGGCATCATCCGGGTGATGCGCGAGCTGGAAATGGTGCCCGCCAAGAAAGGCCCGAAAGCGCCGAAAAAACGCTCGGAAACCGCTGCGAACTCACAGTGGGTGCGGGCAGATATGGACGGCATCATGCGCCCGGTGGCCAGCCTTGGCCAGAAAGTGCGTAAAGGCCAGAAGCTGGCCATGGTGGCGGACCCCTTCGGCGAAACCGAAGTGGCCATTACCTCGCCCTGTTCCGGCATTGTTATCTGCGTGAATAACCTGCCGCTGGTGAACGAGGGCGAAGCCATCTACCACATCGCCCGCTTTGATGAGCTGGGTGAGGCAGAAAAAGCCATGGACTATTTCCGAAGCTCGTTCGAGAGTGAAGTGTCGGAAGACGCAGTGGTGCCCGTACACCCGTGGGATGAACTGCAGAAATAGTTATGATGGCCGCCAAAAGGAGTGCCAGATATGACATTACCGGTTCTTATCAATAACCAGTGGCAAGAAGGCAACGGGTCTTCGCTATCTTCCCTGAACCCGGCCACGGGAGAAGTGTTCTGGCAGGGTAATGCGGCCGATGAGGCCCAGGTGGCGAGTGCCGTAGAGGCCGCCCGGGCGGCCAGCACCGGTTGGTCACGGGCAGGATTCGAACAGCGGGTGGCCATAGCCCGCCGCTTTGGCGAACTGCTGGGCGAACATAAAGAAGCCATGGCCCGCTGCATCGCCTCGGAAACCGGAAAGCCCTTCTGGGAAGCCCTGACCGAAGTGGCGGCCATGATGGGCAAAGTCGAAATTTCGGTGAAAGCCTACAATGAGCGTACCGGCCAGCGCAGTACCGATATGCCGGGCGCAAAGGCCGTACTTCGGCACAAGCCCCACGGCGTGGTTGCGGTATTTGGCCCCTATAACTTCCCCGGCCACCTGCCCAACGGGCATATTGTTCCGGCCCTGATTGCCGGCAACACGGTGGTGTTCAAGCCCAGCGAGCAGACGCCGGCCGTCGCCGGCAAAACAGCCGAGCTGTGGCTTGAAGCCGGGTTGCCTGCCGGAGTGCTGAACCTGGTGCAGGGCGCCAGGGAAACCGGCATCGCCCTGGCCAATCATCCGGATATTGATGGCCTGTTCTTTACCGGCAGCTCCCCGACCGGAGAAATTCTGCACCGGCAATTCGCCGGCAACCCGGGCAAAATCCTGGCCCTGGAAATGGGCGGCAACAACCCGCTGATTGTGGATGACACCGTAGACGTCACCGCCGCCGTGCATGAAACCATCCAGTCTGCCTACATTACCTCCGGCCAACGCTGCACCTGTGCCCGACGGCTGATGGTGCCGGCAGGAGAGTGGGGCGACAACTTCCTGAATGCCCTGGCCCGGGCCGTAGAAGCCATCCAGGTGGGTGGCGCCTTTGACGAGCCGGCGCCGTTTATGGGCAGTGTTATTTCCGAAGCAGCCGCGCAGGGTGTGCTTGAGGCCCAGAGCCGGCTGCTGGAACTCGGCGGCCGTGCCCTGGTAGCGAGCCGGCACCTGAAACCCGGTACAGGCCTGCTGTCACCGGGGCTGATTGATGTCACCGCTGCTGTGAATGTGCCCGATGAAGAGATCTTCGGGCCGATACTTCTGCTTTACCGCTACCAGGACTTTGACGAAGCGATTCGACAGGCCAGCAACACTCGTTTCGGGCTGTCCGCCGGTTTATTCAGTGAAAGCCGGGAGCGCTTTGAAGACTTCTACGACCGGATTCGGGCCGGTATCGTTAACTGGAACAAACAACTGACCGGTGCTTCCAGTGCCGCGCCCTTCGGTGGCATCGGCGCCAGCGGAAACCACCGTGCCAGTGCTTACTACGCGGCAGACTACTGCTCGTATCCGGTGGCGGGTATTGAGGCAGACCAACTGGCGTTGCCGGCCAGTCTGGCACCCGGCCTTAAAATCATTTAAACAGGCTTTAGCGCCGGCTTCCGGTTGCGGTGAAGAAGGAGAGAAACTGTTTCTCCTCGATCTGCGCCTCGTGCAGCGTAACTGGCCGGAACCTGAGCGTTGTGCCCGGTGTTCGCTGGGCCAGGGCATCCAGGCTTCTGGGCGTAACGGCTCCGAGCTTTGGATATCCACCGATGGTCTGGCGGTCATTGAGCAGCACGATGGGTTGCCCGTCGGCCGGAACCTGAATGGCGCCCAGGCTGGTGCCTTCTGAGATCAGGCGTTCTCCCAGCGGTTCCAGTGCCGGGCCTTTCAGGCGCGCGCCCATGCGGTCGGTTTGCCGGGTCAGGGTGTAGGGATTGTTGAAAAAGGTGTCGAGAACGGACGCAGGAAAGCGGTCGATCTGGGCACAAGGAATCACGGAAAGCACCAGCCTGTCCTTATAGTCCGGCCGCCAGCGCTCCGAGACTTTTCGGTTCAGAACCCTGGCGCTACCCGCGTGGCAGGGCAGGTGGTCGCCTTCCTGCAGTGGGCGACCATCCTGATTCAGGCCTCCGAGCCCCTCTCGCGTAAACGTGGCACAGCTGTTACCCAGCCCCGGTGCTACCTGAAACCCGCCAAGCACTGCCAGATAGCTTCTTATCCCAACCTTCGGTGCACTGAGGGCAATTCTGTCGCCGGCCTGAATATTGATAACGCTCCAGAGCGGCCGGGGCTCTCCGTTAACGCGGCATTGCACTTCTGCTCCGGTAATCGCGATCTGGGTATCAAGGGTCGTGGTGAACTCAACCCCGCCGAAGGTGATTTCCAGCGCGGGCGTGCCGAAGGGATTATCCAGCAACCGGTTGGCCCAGGCCCAGGCGTTCCGGTCCATGGCGCCGCCAGTCGCCAGCCCCAGGTGCATAACACCCCGACGCCCGCCATCCTGCAGCAAACTGAGAAAGCCGGGTTTTGTAAAAGTCAGGCCTGGCTGGGTGCTCATATCTGGCCTCCGAGTGCCAGGTATTCCTCCCGGCCGATGGGCCGAAAGCGAACCCGCTGGCCGGCTTGCAGCAGGGAAGGCTGGCCCCGGCCAGGATCAAACAGCGTCAGAGGCGTTCGGCCGATCAGGTTCCAGCCACCGGGGGACTGCAGCGGATAGATGGCGGTTTGGGTATCTGCAATGCCCAGGGTTCCGGCTGGTACCCTGGCGCGCGGCGTTGCCAGGCGAGGCGTTGCCAACTCCGCCGGAACTTCACCCAGATAGGCAAACCCGGGCGCAAAGCCGATGGCAAACACGTAGTACTCTTCAGCAGAATGCTTCTGGATGACCTGTTCCCTTGATAACCCGGCCCTGGCCGCAACCGCGTCGAGGTCCGGCCCTGTGGAGGGATCATAGTAAACCGGAATCTCTACAACATCGCCTTTGGCCGTGTTTGTTTCAACCTCAGGAAGCCTTGCTAACGCGTTGGTGATATCCGCCACCAGCGAGGCCAGGTCATCTTCCAGCACGTTGTAGCGCAGCAGCAGCGTGGTATAGGAAGGCACCATATCGATCAGCCGGGGCCCCAGCCTGCGTGAAAGTGCCTGGGCGGCCCGCTGGATCCGCTCGGTCAGCGCAATATCAATAGCGTCACCGAAGTGAAGCGTAATGGTATCAACGCCGGTTACTTCATATCGCCAGAACATTGCGGCTGTTCTCCGGAAAAAAATCCCTAGACCTTCCCGCCCACGCCTTTGAACTTCTCTACAAACGCCGAAACTTTTTCGAAAACGCTTTGTTTCTTGGTGAGGTATTGCGGGTTCAACGGGCTCATTTTCGGCAGAATGTTATTGAGCTCCGTGCCATTGTCGCTGGCATGCTCTCGTTTCAAAGACGTGGCGATGTAGCGCCTGGCCGCTTCCGCGTTGAGCTTCTCGGCCGTAATCAGTGCCTGTGCTTCACGCTGTTGTTCGGATCGTGCGTAAGTGAAGAATGCGTCAATGACACTCGCTTTGTCTGGAATCTCATCCAGATCTGCTTGGTTGATAAAATCGACCACCAAACTTTCCTTGGCTCTGTTGCCAAGGCTGGCCCGAATCAGGCGGCGCACTTCGTCAATCAGGTCTGACTTGCTTTTGGTTTTCTTGGTGTGCTCAAAAATCAGCTCCAGAATGTAATCCAGATTGATTTCCTGTGACTTGAGCAAATCCACCTCGAAGACCACATCATCCCATTCGATGCTGGACTGGTTGTTATCGTTGCCGGCTTTTTCGCGGCGCAACCAGTCGCGTATGTCGTTGTAGGTGGAGCGATAATCCTGAATCTTGCGCTCGGAGGGTAATCGGATGTTCTGTAAGACGGCGAGATCATCATCGCTCAGATAATGTTTCGCCTTGAATGCCTCCACCTCTTCAGGGTCACTTGTATCAATCGTTTGCAGCGCTTTCAGGCTGGCAAATTCATCGAAATTCTGCAGGATGTTTTCAACGCGCAGGTACTCGCCGAACAGCTTGGCAAACGCCTTCTTATCTTTTTCTTTAACAATCTCATCCGGGGCGGGAAAGCGCTGTTCCAATTCTGCTACCACCGTCATGAAGCCACGTCGTGCTTCGCCGGTAACGAGATCGGTGAAGCCTTCCATGTATTCCTTGTAGCTTTTCTCCAGCACTACGTTCTTGGTGTTCTTGTCGCCAAACAAGGTGATGGCGTTAATGGTTGCTTGCTCCAGATCACGGAAGGTTACGATATTGCCAAAGGTTTTGGTGGCGTCATAAATCCGGTTGGTGCGCGAAAAGGCCTGGATCAGGCCGTGGTAGCGCAGGTTCTTATCCACGAACAATGTGTTGAGCACTGGCGCATCAAAGCCGGTGAGGAACATGCCCACCACAATTAACAGGTCGATATCTCTGGATTTAACGCGCTTGGCCAGATCGCGGTAGTAGTTCTGGAAGCCGTTGCTGTCGACACTGAAGCTGGTTTTGAATAAAGCGTTGTAGTCGGCAATCGCGGCGTTTAAAAACTCCTTGGCGCTGCTGTTCATGGCTGAGACTTCAAAGCTCTCGTCGGCAATATCGCCAATGGCATCCTGCTCCTCGTTAGCGGCAAAGGAAAAAATGGTGGCAATTCTAAGTGGTTTATCACTCTCGGCTTGAAGTTTGTTCAGCGATTCATAATAGAGCTTTGCGGCTTCCACGCTGCTGACTGCAAACATGGCATTAAAGCCCGTGGCACCCGCTTGCAGGCGATGAGTCTTCTGTCGATAGTGATTCAGAATGTACTGCGATACTTCCCGGATACGTTCGGGGTGCAACAAGGCCTGCCGGTTTTCCGCTGCTGTCAGTTTTGTCTCGTCCTGCTCGGTTTCAATCGCTTTGAACTGCGGGCGCACATCGTTGTAGTCCACCTTGAACTTGAGCACCTTCTCATCGCGAATGGCGTCGGTGATCACATAGGAATGCAATTCACGGCCAAACACGCTGGCGGTGGTTTCTGCACCCAGAGCGTTCTGGGGGAAAATGGGGGTACCGGTAAAGCCGAACTGATAGAACCGCTTGAACTTCTTCTTAAGGTTTTTCTGGGCTTCACCAAACTGGCTGCGGTGGCACTCGTCAAAAATAAACACGACTTGCCTGGTGTAAATTGGCAGGTCGTTTTCGCTCTTCATCAGGTTATTGAGCTTTTGAATGGTGGTGACGACGATCTTGTTATCTTCTTTGTCCAGATTGCGCTTCAGCCCTGCGGTGCTATCCGAGCCGTTGACGCTATCGGGGGAGAACCGTTGGTACTCCTTCATGGTCTGGTAGTCCAGATCTTTCCGGTCCACCACAAAGAATACCTTGTCGATAACGTCCAGCTCGGTGGCCAGTCTTGCTGCTTTGAAGCTGGTCAACGTCTTGCCGGAGCCTGTGGTATGCCAAACATAGCCCCCGCTTTCTGGCTTGCTCCAGTTCTTGCTCGCATGGGAGCTTTTTATTTTCCACAGGATACGTTCGGTCGCGGCAATCTGGTACGGGCGCATTACCAGCAGGGTGTTGCTGACATCGAAAACCGAGTATTTCAACAGCACTTCCAGCAGAGTGTTCCTCTGAAAGAAAGTGGTGGTGAAGTCTTTCAAATCCTTGATCAGGCTGTTGTCGGCCTTTGCCCAATGCATGGTGAAGTCAAAGTTGTTCTTGTCCCGCTGGGTGGTGTTAGCAAAGTAGCGGGTATCAGTACCATTGGAAATCACAAACAGCTGCAGATACTTGAACAGGGAATGCTCGCTGTTGAAGCTCTCTTTGCTGTAGCGATGTACCTGGTTAAAGGCCTCGCGAATGGCTACACCGCGTCGTTTCAGTTCCACCTGCACCATGGGCAATCCATTGACCAGAATGGTGACATCGTAGCGATTGGCATGGCTCCCAGTTTGCTCAAATTGCTTGATGACCTGTAGCTTGTTGCGGGTAACGTTCTTTTTATCCAGTAGGTAAATGTTCTGGATTCGGCCGTCATCGAATACAAAGTCGTGAATATAGTCGTTGTGAATTTTGCGGGTTTTATCGATGACGGTTTCACTGGGCCGATCCAGAAAAGTTTCCACAAAGCGCTGCCATTCGCTCTCGGAAAACTGCAGTTTGTTCAGGGTTTGTAGTTGCTGGCGCACATTGGCCAGCAGTGCATCCGGGGAGTTGAGGTCCGGCAGATATTCATACCCCTGGTTTTCAAGGTCGGCTATAAATTCCCGTTCCAGGTCGTATTCACTTTGATAGGTTTCACTAAGCTGAACGCACTTGGTATATCTATCCAGAACGATAAATTGATTGGTTTCGGCAATGGCCTTGTAGTCAATCACGTATCCGCGTCCTTTCTTTGAAGCAGCTTTTTCACTTCGCGATCGAAGTCCGATTCGATGTGTTGCTGCTTGTTGAACTTGTCATACTCCGCAAAGGCCTTTTGCTCAGCCTGCTTTCTGCTAACGGTGCCGTAGCCTTCCAGTATGCGGTACTCATTGAAGGCAAGAAATTTGTTGACGCTCTCAGCAAAGCTTTCCATCGTGAAACTGTTTCGCCGCTCGATGATGCCTTCGATATAGTCGAAAAAAGCCGAGACTGCCCGCTCGAGTTTTTTGATCTCGGCTTCGCTCAAATAATTCTTCGCGACCACGGTATCTGACTTTAACACCCGGCCAGCCGGTGCATTTTTGTACGTGTTCATGCCCATCAAAGGCTTGCTGGCATCGGCTTTGAGTGAAATGATTTCTGCGGCGGTGTGGCCAGTAATGGCGTAATGAAACTTGTCCTGAACGTGGGCATAGAACAACTGGGTGGTTTTCGATCTGGGGTCGTAATCAATGCTGCATTCAGCAAAAATATCGGTAATCTGCTGGTAGATGCGCCGCTCACTGGCTCGAATGGAGCGCACCCGCTCCAGTAATTCGCGGAAGTAATCTTTACCAAAGTAGCGGCCATTTTTCAGGCGCTCATCATCCATGGCAAAGCCCTTGATGATGTACTCCTTGATCAGCTGCGTTGCCCAGATGCGGAACTGGGTGGCCTGTGCCGAGTTGACCCGGTACCCAACCGAAATCACGGCATCCAGGTTGTAGTATTTGACCCTGTTAGTCTGAGTTTTCCCGGCCACAGCACCGTGTTCAGTGGTATGTTCCAAAATGGAACATACCACTGATTCCTCTAACTCTCCGCTTTCAAAAATGTTCTTCAGGTGCTTGGTAATCGCCGGGCGCTGCACACCAAACAGCTCCGCCATGCGCTCTTGGGTCAGCCAGATGGTTTCATTGCTGAGCACCACCTCTACCTTTATCTTGCCGTTGGGCGCGGTGTAGAGCAGAAATTCTGTGGTTTGATCTTCCAGACTTAGATTGGGCACAGGGTTCCTTCCTTATGCTTTAATGTCAGTGAGTTCAGTCATTGGCTTCGACCTGCTTCCAAAAGCCATATTCATTCTTCAAGTGATTAAGCAGTAACTTAACAGTCTGCTTCTCGGGCTCTGTTGGCTCGGTGACCGTGTCATTTGATAAGGTTGAATGACTGGTGAACTGGATGATGCGGTTCAAATACGCCTGCTGGTCACCCGGTAAGAGCTCAGACCATCTCGGATAACCGAGGAAGCTTGCTGTTTTCTCATACAGGTTACGCAAGAGCGTAAAATGGTACCTTTGCACCTGGTTTTCCGCGACTGCCTGCTCAAGGGCCTGTTTTAGATATAGATGGTAGGAAAAGCTCTTGTTGGAATCCCCATATTTGGTGTTCAGAAGGTAGCTGCCATTCTCAAAACGTTCCAGTAGATAGCAGCCTTCTTTTTTACCATTTTTGTTCAAACCAAGTTCATTATGGAGCACGTTATAAAAAAGAGGGCTGTGAGTTGTGATAATAAACTTCAGCCCAGACTGACTGGATTTGATCAAGCCCGCCAAATTAACCGCCAACTCAATCAAATGATTTTCATCCAGTGAGCTGACTGGGTCATCAATAAAGACATATTCCAACTGGTCAAACTGATTTGTCTCACGCTCAGTGGGCTCAGCAACGTTGAGGATTGTAATAACCTGATCCAACAGGGTGTAAAAAATACTCCAGATAAAGTTGCTCTCTTCACCTTTGGAGATTTTCAGGTTGCCGGAATGCTCGTCATCCCCACGTTCAAGAGAAAAAGTTACCTCTGTAAAATCTGCGCTAAAATGCGGGGTGAGTTTCTGATTAGCATAACGTTGGAAGTTTGTGACGATATTGAGATCCTGCCCCTGATCCTTCAAAACCCAGTCGGTAAACGAGTTGGGTTGAATTTTTAGCTTAGGTTCAGCATCTGAGTCGAGATCGTTATCCCAATAGAACAAGTCCTCGGTAAATGCATTGTAGTAGAGGATTTTGTTTCTTGAGAATGCAACTTCGCCTTCATTATTGGTGACATCTTCATCGTCATTCTTTGGAGCAATCAGTTGTTTGAATGCCCGGGATAGGCGGGTTTTGCCCGAGCCATTAAAGGCATAAATCAACTGAACCCTTTTATTGGAGCCTCTGAGCTGTTGGGCTATTTCCATTAGGGTCTTGCTCATATCAAGCCACGACCTCTTCCGGTTTTGGGAAGCTCAGCAGAAGATCCCGATAGTATTCATATTGCTTTTGCCGCAGCTCGATCTCTCGGGGTAAGCCTTCGGAGATCGAGTCGGTAAGGGCGTTGAATTTGTCCAGAATTGATACAATACGAGCCTGTTCGTCAAGTGACTTCTCGAGATCATCCGGATAGGGGATAGGGATCGAGACCTTTGAAAAGCCAGTCATTAATAGTGTATTGACCTTGGTTCTCGCCACATGCTTTGCCTTCTCGGCAATAAACGATGCGGTTTGCATGCAGTAAGAAACGTACTTCGGGTTCATTGTATGCCGGAAAGCATAGCAGTGGTCGTGAATAGCGACTTTCCCGTCGCCGAGCCATGCCATGGCTTTACCAACATCCTCTACAGTCTCTCCCACGTCCGTTATTACCACGTCACCAGGCTGCGCATAACGAAGTGACTTCGCCATATCACTCCGGACCTGAGAGTGTGCCTGAGTCGTGAATGCTCCGTACCGGGTGTAAATCTCACCGTAATGGATAGCGCTGATACCGTCATCTACATAATCAGCTTTGGTAAAGCGTTTGCCCCGAATAAATTCTCCAATCTCTCCGAGCGGCTTCCACGCTACTTCTCCATCTTCGAAACTCAACAACTTGTCGCGGTAATAGTTGTATTGCTTTTTTCTTGCGGTAAGCTCGGCGGTAAGCTCGGCGGTAAGGGAGGTAAATGCGTCCAAAATTCGGGCGATCTTGGCCTGGATTTCAAGGGATTTTTTCGTGTTTTCTGGGCATGGGATGGGGGCTTTTATTTTAGCCAATGCACCGCTAGAAACTCGGCGAACCTTTGCTCCAGTTATATATTTTCTCTTTTGTTCCTGAAAGGCTTCTGTTTGGATAAAGTAAGCCAGATACTTAACATTTTGATGATGCCGAAATAGCATCATATCTCCAGATATTGCTACCTTCTCACCAAGCCACGCTAATGGTTTAACCACATCTTCATCATTTTCTGACGTTGTTGCCAATAGCAGGTCATTTTTATTCGCTGTTCTAAGTTTCTTAGCCAGTTGCTCCGGCACGAAAGTAAAGGTCGTGTCAGCAGCTAACCCATACCTCGTATAGATTTGGCCATAATGTATTGCAGGAAAACCATTTTCAACAAAGTCTTTCTTTTGCATTCCATTGCCACGAATAAACTCGCCAACATCGCCAAGCGGCTTCCATTCGACATGGATACCATCCAGCAGTTTCTCCATAAAACTCACGTCGCTCATACCTCGGGCTCCTCACCTTCAATCTCCGCCACAATGGCATCAATCTCGGTGCGCAGTTGGTCGATTCTGGCCACTGTGGTTTTTAGCTGAGCATTGAGCTGGGTAATGTCGATCTGCTCGCGGGTGTCTTTGGCCTCTACGTAGCTGGTGACCGACAAGTTGTAGTCATTGGCGGCGATCTCTTCAAACGGCACGGATCGCGCAAAATGCTCAATGTTTTCCTTGCGGTCGAACGCCTGCATGATGTCTTCAACATGCTGATCGGTGAGGAGGTTGGTATTGGTTTCTTTTTTGAAATACGCCTCGCCGCTGGCATCAATGAACTGGGTGGTCGTGTCAGTTTTGTGTTTGGACAACACCAGGATGGTGACCGCGATGGTGGTGCCATAAAACAGGTTGGGGGCGAGTGAGATCACCGATTCTACGTAGTTGTTGTCTACCAGATACTGGCGGATTTTCTTTTCGGCACCGCCCCGGTAGAAAATGCCGGGGAAGCAGACAATGGCTGCACGGCCTTTGGCCGATAGATAGCTGAGCGCGTGCAGCACAAAGGCAAAGTCGGCTTTGGATTTAGGGGCCAGCACCCCGGCCGGGGCAAAGCGGTCATCGTTTATTAAGGTAGGGTCGTCGCTGCCGATCCATTTCACCGAATAGGGTGGATTGGAGACGATGGCGTCAAAGGGTTTTTCATCCCCAAAATGCGGATCGGTCAGGGTGTTGCCCAGCTGCACGTTGAACTTGTCGTAGTTGATGTTATGCAAAAACATGTTCATGCGAGCCAGGTTGTAAGTGGTGTGGTTAATCTCCTGGCCGAAGAAGCCCTCTTCAATAATATGGGCATCGAAGTGCTTCTTTGCTTGCAGCAGCAGCGAGCCGGACCCACACGCAGGGTCGTAAATCTTGTTAACGCTGGTTTGCTTATGCATGGCGATCTGTGCAATCAGTTTTGATACATGCTGCGGGGTAAAAAACTCGCCACCGGACTTGCCTGCATTGGCTGCGTAGTTGGAGATCAGGAATTCGTAGGCATCGCCAAACAGATCGATATGGGCACTGTCAAAATTCCCGAAATCCAGGCCGGCTACACCTTTGAGCACAGCCGCCAAGCGGTAGTTCTTTTCCTTAACGGTGTTGCCGAGTCGGTTGCTGGTGGTGTCGAAATCGGCAAACAGGCCCTTTATGTCGCCCTCCGATGGGTAGCCGTTAGCGGAGGCTTCGATGGCAGCAAAGATGGCCGCGAGATCGGTATTCAGGCTTTCGTTGTTGTTGGCACCCTTGGCAATATTGACGAACAGCTGGCTGGGGTAAATGAAGTAGCCCTTGGTTTTGATGGCATCGTCTTTGATGTCTGGGGTGATGACGCTGTCGGGCAGCTCTGCGTAGTTGATGCTGTCGTCATCGGCCTCGATGTAACTGGCAAAATTCTCGCTGATAAAGCGGTAAAACAGGGTGCCCAGCACATACTGCTTGAAGTCCCAGCCGTCGACAGAACCACGTACGTCGTTAGCGATCGCCCATATCTGGCGTTGCAAGGCTGCGCGTTGTTGGGTGCTTGTCATTCGGTTTTCCTGTTTCAATCCGGTTTAAATCGCCGTCGGCTTAAATTTGAGGTGGGTAGTATACGAGATAAGGTGGACGAAACTCATTGTTCGTTGCTCGCTACAACGCGGGTAGGCATTGATTCCGCGAGTTGAAAAGCAACTCTACAGACTAACTGTCTAGTGAAACAGTAGTTGGTAGCTGGGGCAATGGGTGGATATTCACCCATTGCCAGGTTCCTTGTGGGTGGTTAACCACCCAAGAATAGTTGGTTGTTTTTCTGTCGATATTTCAATTCATTGTTTTATAGGTATTTTCCCTGACTGGCCCGCTACTTGCTCCCATATTTGCCAGCGAGGCCATCAATGCCTCTCCAGCACCCAACCAACAAAATGAATCGGGAGCATTCTTTATGAAACTTCAAACCGTTCTGGCGGCTGCGCTCGCCACCTCCGTTGTTGCAGGCCCTGTGGTTGCCCAGGACAGTGACGGCTGGCCGGATAACTTCACTGTCGGTACTGCCAGTCAGGGCGGCACCTACTTTGCCTACGGCTCTGGCTGGGCGAACTTCGTGGCTGAGAACCTGGGCGTATCCGGCGGTGCCGAAATCACCGGCGGCCCGGTTCAGAACATGGCGCTGGTGCACACCGGTGACCTGAAGTTTGGCCTGACCACCATGGGTCCGGCCCGGGAATCCCGTGACGGCGAAAGCCCACTGGCTCCGGGTATGAAGATGGATAACGTGTGCGCGATGTTCCCGATGTATGAAACGCCGTTCTCGATTACTGCTCTGTCCAGCTCCGGCATTGCGTCTATCTCTGATATCCCGGATGGCGCCACCATCGGCTTTGGCCCGGCCGGTTCCACTTCCGACACCTACTTCCCGCGGATGATGGAAGCGCTGGGGGTGGACTTCAAGCGTCGTAACGGCAGCTGGTCTGACCTCGGCGGTCAGCTGCAGGACGGCCTGATTGATGTGGTGGCGTTCGCTGCCGGTATTCCGATTCCGGCTGTTAGCCAGCTGGAAGTGCAGACCGACGTAAACATCATCGGCATGAACGATGAAGAAGCGAAGAAGGTGATCGAAAACTTCCCGGTTTCTGAATTCATTATCCCTGCCAGCACCTATCAGTCCCTGGAAGAACCGTCCCGTGTGGTGTCCATGTGGAACTTCGCCATGGTGAACTGCGATATGCCGGAAAGCTTTGTGTATGAAATCACCAAGCTGACCATGGAAAACAATGACAAGATGGTGTCTATCCACAAAGCCGCCCGTCATTCCATTCCCGAGAACTACACCAAGAACAACGTGCTGCCCTGGCATCCGGGTGCTGCCCGCTGGTTTAACGAAAACGGTTACACCATCGAAGCAAGCGCCATCAAGCAGTAAGGCCTGAGCCCGGGGTGCCTGCATGGCGCCCCGGGACTGGTTGTTCGAATTACCGCCTTACCTCCAGGCAGGACTTAACATGACCAAAGAACACACGCATTCCGAGGGTGAACAGCAACTGGCTGAGAACCTGACGATCAACGAAGACCACCTGCTTGCCCACAATGTGGATGAAGAGCCGGTTGAAGCCAACCGCCGGATGTTCACCGGGTTGCTGCTAAAGTTTGTGGTGATGCTGGCCATCGCTTACTCGGTGTTTCATCTGTACACCTTGAACATAGCGCCCATGGAAACCTGGTCGTTCCGGATTGTGCACGTAGCCGGTGCCCTGGTACTGGGCTTTATCCTGTTTGCCGGCGCCCGTTTTGTATCAGCCGAAGAAGGCCCGGCCCGGCACAAGTGGACCACGTGGATTGGCGGCGCAGCCATGATTCCTGCGTTGTACGCCCTGTACCAGACCTGGTCATTCAACCAGATGGTCCAGAACGGCACCATGCGGATTCCGGCCGAGCTGGAAACCTGGCACTTCGGCTGGCCGTTGCTGGCGGCCTCAGCCATTGGCATTGTGATGAGCTGGTTCCACCAGCGTGACCGCGCCCGCTTCAGCGTGCCGGACCTGGTGCTGATAGTGTGCTCCGTGGCGGTTGCCGCGTACCTGCTGATTGTCTTTAACACCTCCATGCGGATGACCACCGGCACGGCGTTTGCCCCGGTTGGCATTTCCTTTGCCGCAGTGGCCGGCACCGCGCTGATTATGGAACTGACCCGCCGGGTGGCTGGCCTGGCCCTGGTGGTTATCGGGCTGGTGTTCCTGGTTTATGTGTTCGCCGGGCCGTACCTACCGGGCTTCCTGGGTTATCCGGGGCTGTCTGCCCAGCGTTTCTTCAGCCAGGTGTACACCGATGCGGGCATTCTTGGGCCCACCACCGCGGTGTCGTCTACCTACATTATTCTGTTCATCATCTTTGCGGCCTTTTTGCAGGCCTCCAAGGTGGGTGACTACTTTGTGAACTTTGCCTTTGCGGCAGCCGGTCGCTCCCGTGGGGGGCCTGCCAAGGTGGCGATTTTTGCCTCCGGCCTGATGGGGATGATCAACGGCACCAGTGCCGGTAACGTGGTGTCTACCGGTTCCCTGACCATTCCGCTAATGAAGCGGGTGGGGTACAGCAAGGAATCGGCCGGTGCGGTGGAAGCTGCAGCGTCTACCGGTGGCCAGATCATGCCGCCGATCATGGGTGCAGGCGCCTTCATCATGGCGGAGATTACCGGTATTCCCTATACCGAGATTGCCATTGCCGCGATTATTCCGGCCATCCTGTACTTCGCGTCTGTGTTCTTCATGGTGGACTTTGAAGCCAAGAAGCTGGGCATGCGTGGTATGCGCAGTGACGAACTGCCGAACCTGCGGCTGATGATGCGCCAGGTCTACCTGTTCGCACCGATCATTATCCTGATTGTGGCGCTTTTCCAGGGCTACTCCGTGATCCGGGCCGGCACCCTGGCGACCGTATCTGCGGCGGTGGTGAGCTGGATTTCGCCCAACAAGATGGGTTTGAAGTCTATCCTTCGGGCCTTTGAAATTGCCGCCTACATGTCTATCCAGATTATCGTGGTGTGTGCCGCGGCCGGTATCATTGTGGGGGTTATCTCCCTGACCGGTGTGGGTGCGCGTTTCTCGGTGCTGCTGCTGGATGTGGCCGCCCACAGCCACCTGCTGGCACTGGTGTTTGCCATGTTCATCTCGATCTTGCTGGGTATGGGCATGCCAACCACGGCCGCCTATGCGGTGGCTGCCTCTGTGGTAGCGCCGGGCCTGGTGCAACTGGGTATCGAGCCGCTGACCGCGCACTTCTTCGTGTTCTACTTTGCCGTGGTGTCTGCCATCACGCCGCCGGTTGCCCTGGCGTCTTACGCTGCAGCCGGTATTTCCGGTGCCAATGCCATGTCTACCTCGGTAGCGTCGTTCCGCATCGGTATTGCCGCGTTCATCGTGCCGTTCATGTTCTTCTATAACGGCGCGCTGTTGATGGAAGCCGGTTGGGTCGAGATCGCCCGGGCACTGGTTACCGCTACCTTCGGGGTTTACCTGTTGTCTGCCGGTGTGTTGGGCTGGTTTGCCCGCTCTGCCGCACCGGTTTTGGTGCGCCTGTTGCTGGTCGCCGCTGCGTTGATGACCATCGAAGGTGGAGTGTGGACAGACCTGGCCGGTATCGGGCTTGCGGTGGTGGCGTTCCTGATCCAGCGCAAGCGGGCACCCGGGTTGGCTGCGGTCTGATATGGCAAGGCAAGGGCAGGGCAACGGGCATGGCGGCCTGTTGTCCTGCCCGGATTCCGGCGCTAGTCTAGAGGCTTTGCCGGAATCCGAACCCATGCTTAACCGGATCAGCATTACGGTTGTTCTGATTGTTACCCTGCTGCTGTCCTGGCTGCTCGGGGGCTGGTTTGGTTACCGGCAACTGGAGCAGGACAGCCTGCAGGAAGCCTTTCGTTATCGCCAGCTGGTGGCCAACGAGCTTAACCGCTACCTGCCGGTTCCTGCCCTGATTGCCGAACACCCCCTGCTGGCAGACGCCCTGAAAGAGCCGGATAACGCCGTTACCCTGCTCCGGGCCAACGAGCAGATGCAGCGGATGGCCACCATTGTGGGCGGCTCCGATATCTACCTGATGGACCTGACCGGGATGACCATCGCGGCCAACAATTTTGGCCAGCCAGATACCTTTGTGGGCAACAATTACGCCTTCCGGCCCTATTTCTCTGAGGCTGTTGCTACCGGGGAATCCGTGGCCTATTTCGCCCTGGGTAAGATCTCCTCGGAGCGGGGGTTGTACTTTACCCACCCGGTTCGTGACCAGCGCGGCAATATGCTGGGTGTTGTTGCTATCAAGGTCCTGGTGCACGAGCTGGAATCCCAGTGGCACCGGCCCGAAACCCGTCAGCATGCAGAGATGGTGGTGCTGGATGGCGACGGCATCAGCTTTTTGTCCAGCCGGACGGACTGGCTCTACCGGGATTTCAGGCCGACGGATAATGCCGAAGAGAATGCCAGGGTTCGCCAGCGCTATCCCGAGCGGGAACTGACGCCCATTGACTTTGTGGAGCAGGGCAAGCCCTGGGGGCTGGCGGACAAGTCAGCCCGCATCCGGTTGAGGGAAAGTGACAAGCCCGGAACCTACCTGACGGTTGAAACCGGTTTGCCCCGGCTGGACTGGAGCCTGTTGGTGCTGACCGACATCCGGCCAATACTGTGGACCCGCATCGGGTTTATGGCCGGTGGCCTGGCCCTGTTCCTGGCCTGTTTCTTGACCTGGCTGTACCTGCGAGAGCGTTACCGCCGGGAGCGGGAGCTGGCGCTCAGGGGTGAACAGCTGGAGCGCCGGGTTGCCCAGCGCACCGCAGACCTCCGTGAAACCCAGCAGGAGCTGATCCAGGCCGCCAAGCTGGCGGTGCTGGGCCAGATGTCCGCCGGCCTGAACCATGAAATCAACCAGCCCCTGACGGCGATCCAGGCCTATGCCCGTAACAGCCGGAAATTCCTGGAGCGGGGTGCCACTGATATGGTGGATGCCAACCTGGGCGAGATTGTTGCCCTGTGCGACAAGATGGCGGAGCTGATCCGGCAGTTCAAGGTGTTCGCCCGCAAGTCCGAGGGGCCACCGTCTGTGGTGGACCTGCGCTTGCCGATTGATGCCGCGCTGAAAATTATCCGGGCCCAGAACGCCAGCGACGGTATTAACATTCGCTGGCAGCGCCCGGAGAACCCGGTGATGTGCCACGGTGACCTGATCCGGGTGGAGCAGGTGATGGTTAACCTGCTGGCCAATGCGGTCCAGGCGGTGGAAGGCTGTAAGCAACCGCAGATTGATATCCTGGTTGCGGGTGAAGGTAACGACTGGCGATGCGTGGTGAAGGATAACGGCCATGGCTTGCCGGGGAATTCCGAGCAGGTGTTCGAGCCGTTCTTTACCACCCGTTCGGTCAAGCAGGGGCTGGGGCTCGGCCTGTCGATCTCCCGGCAGATTGTCGAAGCACTTGGCGGCAGCCTGACCGGCCAGAACCGGGTCGACGGCCCCGGGGCGGAGTTTGTTCTGACACTGAAACAGCGTAAGGCAGAGGGATGACAATGCCATCAGTGATTTTTGTGGATGATGACCCGGATATCCGGCCGGTGATGGAACAAACCCTCACCCTGGAAGATATCCCGGTAGCCTGTTTTGCCGACGGAGCATCGGCGCTGAAGCTGGTGCAGCCAGAGTTCGAAGGCATCGTCCTGTGCGACTACAACATGCCGGGCATGGATGGCATGCAGCTGTTGCACGAGGTACGGAAGATTGATGAAGACATCCCGGTGATTCTGCTCACCGGCCAGGGCGACATCAGCACGGCGGTGTCGGCCATGCAGCAGGGGGCCTATGACTTCATTGAAAAGCCCTTTGACCACGATGAGCTGATCGAACTGCTGCGGCACGCCCTGGAAAAACGGCACCTGGCACTGGAAAACCGGCGCCTGAAGGCCCAGTTGCGGCAGCTGGCCAAGCCCGGGCCGCGGGTTTTGGGTGATTCGCCGGCGATGCAGGCAGTGATGTCGACCATCGGGCCGATCCTGGATATTTCCGCAAACGTGCTGCTGCATGGTGAAACCGGTTCCGGTAAGGATGCCCTGGCCCGGTACATTCACGAAAGCAGCCCCCGCAGTGCCCACAACTTTGTTGCCATCAACTGCGGCGCGGTGCCCGAAAACCTGATCGAGAGTGAACTGTTCGGCCACGAAGCCGGGGCCTTCACCGGTGCCGAGAAGCGGCGTATCGGCAAGATTGAGCATGCCCACCGGGGCACTTTGTTCCTGGATGAAGTGGAAAGCATGCCCATGGCGCTGCAGGTGAAACTGCTTCGGGTGCTTGAGGAATTGCGGGTGGAGCGGCTGGGCAGCAACCAGTCAATAGATGTGGATGTGCGCATTATTGCCGCCACCAAGGCCGACCTGAAACAGCTCAGCGATGAGGGAGCGTTCCGGTCTGATCTCTACTACCGGCTGAATGTGGTGAAGGTGGATATTCCGCCCCTGCGGGAGCGCAAGGAAGACATTCCCACGCTGTTTCACCACTTTGCCCTGATTGCCGCCGCCCGTTACGACCGGGAGAGTGTTCCGCTGGATGCCCGGCAGGCGGCCCGGCTGATGCAGCACTCCTGGCCGGGCAACGTGCGGGAACTGCGGAACCTGGCGGAGCGTTACGTGCTGCTGGGGCCGGCAGCCCTGGATGGTGGTGACAGTTCCGAACAGGGCAACCTGTCCGGGCGCCAGACACTATCCGAGATGATGGACGGGTTTGAGCGCACGGCCATCGTGAGCGCGCTCAACGCCAGCCATGGCAGTATCAAAGACACCATGCTTCAGCTCGGAATTGCCCGCAAAACCCTGTACGACAAGATGAAGAAGCACGGCCTGGACAAGGCCCAGTTCAAGGATTAGCGCCCCTCAGGGCGCAATCTTCTTCTTTAGTGCCTTGGTCAGCGGCCGCGGCAAGCTCGGCAGCGACTTCAGCAGCCAGGGCAGTACCTTCCGTTTAACGCCATTCAGCGACTCCGGCACCACCGCTTCAATCAGGTGCGGCCCGGGGTGCGCCCGGGCGTACTCCATGGCTTTGATCAATTCTTCCGCCGTGCGTACTCGCACACCGTGCACACCCATGCTCTGGGCCAGCTGGGCGTAGTGGGTGACCGGCCCGCTGATATCCAGCTGGGATTTGGCCTTGGCACCGGCTTCTTCTGCACCGACCCGTTCCAGTTCTACGTTCAGGATGGAGTACGAGGCGTTATTGAAGATGATGGTGGTCACGTTCAGGTTTTCCCGGGCCATGGTCCACAGGGCCTGGATGGTGTACATGGCGGTGCCGTCGCCGATCAGGGCGAACACCGGCCGGTCCGGGCAGGCGATGGCGGCACCCACGGCGTTGGGCAGACCCTGGCCGATGGCGCCCCCGGTGAGTGTGATCATGTCGTGGCGGGGCGCGCCTGCGGTCATGGCGTTGAGCATCAACCCGGAGGTGATGGATTCATCCACGATGATGCTGTTCTCCGGCATCAGCTCGCCCATGGCCCGGCACACTTTTTCAGCGGTCAGCTTGCCCTTGGGCAGTCCCGGCCGGCCCTCGGCCTGCAGCCTGGGCTCGGCACCGGCCGCGCCCAGGGCTTCAGCCAGCTTATTCAGGCTTGCGGCGGCGTCTTGCTCCGGAGTACTAAGCGTGTGGGCGGTGCAGTTGTCCGGCACCAGGTAACTCTGCTTGCCCGGGTAGCCAAAGAACGACACCGGCGCCTTGGCGTCTACCAGCACCAGGTGGTCGAATTCAGACAGCTGCAGGGTGGCCAGTTCAGCCAGGTAGGCTATCCGCTCTACCGGCGGTAAGCCGGCTCCCCGTTCAATTCGGGTCGGGAAGGTTTCGGCAAACAGGGTAACGCCACTGTGGGCGGCAATGCGGGCTGCGGCCATCAATGCCGGCTCGCGCAGGGCGCGGCCACCGAGTAACAGGGCGGTTTTCTGGCCACTGGCGATGGCGTCTTTTACTGCCTGAACGGCGGTATCGTCCGCCGCCCGGACTTCCGGCTCTGGCAGTGGCGCACAGGGCTGGCCACCTTCGCCCCAGGACACATCGGCAGGCAGAATCAGGGTGGCTACCTGCCCGGGCAGGCCCCTGGCCACTGCGATGGCTTCGGCGGCGTCCTGGCACAGGGCTTCGGTGCTTTGAGAAGTGCGCACAAAGCCCGGAGACACGTTGCGGGCCACGGTTTCGATATCGGATTGCAACTGGGCATCGTACTTCACGTGATAGGTGGCGTGGTCGCCGACAATGTTCACCACCGGCACCTTGCCTTTGCGGGCGTTGTGCAGGTTGGCCAGGCCATTGCCCAGGCCGCAGCCCAGGTGCAGCAGCGTTGCTGCCGGCTTGTCGGCCATGCGGGCGTAGCCGTCGGCGGCACCGGTGGCTACGCCTTCAAACAGGGCCAGCACGGCGCGCATTTTTGGTTCGCTGTCCAGCGCGGCCACAAAGTGCATCTCGCTGGTGCCGGGGTTGGTAAAGCAGACTTCAATGCCGGCATCGACCAGAGTTTTCATCAAGGCTTGGGCGCCGTTTGGCATGTTCTCTCTCCTGATCCTGTCGGATTCTTGTTTTCGTTTGATAGTCGGTTACTTAACGGCCGCTGACGATGGACCTTGCCGCCGCCCGGGCGGTCATGATGCAGCCGGGCAGGAAGGTGCCTTCCAGTGATCGCTTGCCGTTAGCGCCACCGCCACCAAAGCCTGCGGCTTCGCCGACACAGTAAAGCCCACTGACCGGCTGGCCGCTGGCGTCCAGCACCCGGCTTTGCAGGTCGGTACGCAGGCCGCCCAGGCTTTTTCGGGTGGTCAGCTGCATGTGGATGGCAATAAACGGCCCCGCGCCGGGCTTCTGCAGGGGGGCCGGCTTGCAGGTGCGCAGCTTGTCTGGCCCCCACTGGCGGGCATGCAGGATTTTGCGGATTTGCGCGTCGTTATTCAGCTGGCTGCCCTTGCTGAAATTGGCGTCGAAGGCATCGGCGGTGGCTTTCAGGGTGGCCGGGTTGATGTCCAGCGAGCTGGTGAGCGCGTTCATTTTTTCTGCCAGTCCTTCCAGGGTATCGTCCACCAGGAAGTGCGGGCTTTCGTGGGCCATCTGGTTGACCAGCGGTTTGTTGCCCAACAGCAGTTCTTTCAGGAACAGCGGGAACTGCTTGTCGCGTATGCGGGCGTTGTGCTCGGCGCCGGAGATGGCAAATTCTTTCAGGGCAATGCGCCGGTTCAGCAGGTGCCAGGTCCAGGGCTTTTCCTGCTCCGCTACGCGCTGGCACAGCCAGTGGGTGTCGAAACCGGTTACCAGGGGCTCCGGCCCGATGCGCTCACCACGATGGTTCAGCCACAGGGCGGATTTGCACGGAATGGTCGACAGACCGTGGCCGGGAAAGTGCGGGTAGGGGTGGGGAAAGCCTGCTGCGTAGTTCCACATTTCGCCGGCGTGGGTGATTTTGGCCCCCAGGTGGTCTTCGGCCCAGTGGTGCAGCTTGCCGTCGGCAAAGGGGTGGGCGCCATTGAGCAGGGTGGCCGGTTGTGGTCGGTTTTCGGGCCAGTTGGCCCTGCATTCGGCATGGCTGCCGTTGATGCCACCCATGGCCAGTACCACGGTGGGTGCGCTCAGCCGGACTTCCTCGCCAGTGGATTCCTTGATGGCGACGGCGCCGCTGATGTTGCCCGCCTGTTGCTCCAGGGCCGTTACCTTGTGGCCGTGCAGGATGGTCAGGCCATGTTGGGTGTCGGCGTTGTGCAGGGCATTGATCATGCGGCGGGTCAGTTCCCGGGACGTGCCCCAGACTATGTGGTAGCGGGGTACGGAGTTGCCGTCACCAAACCGGCCGCGTTCTACCCAGTTGACCGCCGGCATGAATTTCAGGCCTTCGTCGATCAGCCAGTCGTGCACCTCGGTGCGGGAGTTTTCCACGTAATAGCGGGCCCACTGCATGGGCCACTCGTCGGTCGGGTCCAGCTCCCCGAAGCTTATCCAGTCTTGCAGGGCCCGCTCCGGGGAATCGGCAATTTTCATGCGCCGTTGCAGGGGGGTGTCGATCAGCGCCATGCCGCCAAAGGCCCAGAGTGCAAGCCCGCCAAGGCGCTCCGGGGTGTCCCGGTCGACAATGGTCACGGTTTTGCCGGCCCGCAGGGCTTCCAGGGCGGTGACAATGCCGGCCAGGCCGCCTCCGGCAATTACGATGTCTGAGGCTATGTGTCTGGCCATTAACGCTATCCCCTTTGTTTTTTGGTGTTTTTATAGCAGAGACAATATACCGCAAGACAGGATTCTGAATTGACCTTCGAGGCCAACATGGTTGGCCTCGAATGCCATGATCAGAGGTTGGCTTCGGCGAACTCCGCCAGTACCGAGCGCGGTACGCCCTGAAGGTGGATGTGGCCGCCATGGCGGAAGCCCTTGAAGCGTTCGGTCATGTAGGTCAGGCCGGAGCTCAGGGGGCTCAGGTACGGGGTGTCGATCTGCGCCAGGTTACCCAGGCAGATCACCTTGGAGCCGTTACCGGCCCGGGTGATGATGGTCTTGATCTGGTGCGGGGTCAGGTTCTGGGATTCATCAATGATGATCAGGCTGTGCTGGAAGCTGCGGCCCCGGATGTAGTTCATGGATTTGAAGTGCAGGGGCACCTTGCTGAGGATGTAATCCACGCTGGCAGTCATGTTCTCGTCGTCTTCATGCAGGGCTTCAAGGTTGTCCACGATGGCGCCCAGCCAGGGCTCCATTTTTTCCGCCTCGGTGCCCGGCAAAAAGCCGATATCTTCGTCCAGTCCCTGGGTAGATCGGGTGGCGATGATGCGCTTGTAGAGCTTGCTGGCCACAGTCATTTCAATGCAGGCTGCCAGGGCCAGGATGGTTTTACCGGAGCCGGCAGAACCGGTCAGGTTCACCAGGTGGATATCCGGGTCCAGCAGCAGGTGCAGGGCCATGGCCTGGTAGATGTCCCTGGGTACCAGGCCCCAGACTTCTTCGTTCATCAGGTCGTGCTGGTGCAGGTCTTTGATCACCAGCTGGTCGTCCGAGATATCCACCACCTGGCCGATAAAGCCCCGCTCATCAATCACGAATTCGTTGATGTTCAGCCTGGCCAGTTCGCCTTCCCGTTTGAGCAGGTGTTCGGTCACCCCTTCCCGCTGCACGGTTTCCACCTTGGCGATGTTGTCCCAGAAGGAATTCGGAAATTCTTTGTAGCCCCTGGGCAGCAGGTCGATGTCATCCAGCAGCTGGTCGTTGTGGTAGTCCTGGGCTTCTACGCCAAAGCCCCGGGCTTTCAGCCGCATGTTGATGTCTTTGCTGACCAGGATGATGTCGCGGGATTTGTGCCGGGCCTGCAGGGCCGCCAGGGTGTTGATGATCTTGTTGTCGTTCAGGTGTTCGGGTAGCGAATGGGTGCCGGCACCCTCGGTACTCATGATGATCGACAGGCTACCCAGTGGGTCCGCTTTTTTGCCGCGCAGAATGGGTACGCCTTTTTCAATGTCCTTCGGGCTGGCATCGCCCAGCAGTTTGTCGATGTTGCGAATGGCCTGGCGGCAGTCGGCGGCAACGGTCTGTTTGCCGGACTTCAGGCTGTCGAGTTCTTCGAGGACGGTCATCGGAATGATGACATCGTGTTCTTCAAAGTTCAGGAGGGCATTCGGATCGTGGATCAGGACATTGGTGTCGAGGACGTACATTTTCTTGCGAGCTTGCGGTGCTCTGGGCATAGGGTGAGTTACCTCTCTGGTGGCTCAGTCGTTCTCGGCGCAGCGCCGGCTCAGTTCCTGGTTGGAAACCAGCTTCAGCATGTCGTAGGTAGTAATGATGCCGGTGATTTTTGAATCCCGGGTGACAAAGATCCGGTGCAGGTGTTCGCGCATCATGATGTTGGCAATGTCTCGCACCGGGGTGTCCTCGTCAACCGAGAGTACGATCGGTGTCATGATATCCCGCACTTCTACCGGTACCTTGCCCATTTCCTCGAAAATAACCATGCGCAGGCGCCTGGCTTCTTTCTGTTCTTCTTCGGTGAGCTTGGGCTGGTCTCCGGAGCGGGCAGCATTCCAGCGGAATTCGGTGATGTCTTTGAGGGTGGCAATGCCGATGATATCGCCGTTGTCATCGGTTACCGGGCTGCCGGTAATTTCGTTATCGGTGAGGAATCGGGCCAGCCTGTCCATGGTCCAGTGGTGGGGGACGGCTTTGATGGTGGGGGTCATGATCTCATGGGCGAGAACAGTCATTGGCAGGCGTCTTCCATTTGCGGTGCTTTTGCTGAAGCTTAGTCGTTCCGTGGCCCGCAGTCACCCCTGTTTGTGCGCCGGTTAGCGGTTGTCAGGCACAACGCCTTGCAGGTTGCCGTCTTCGGCCCATTCCAGCCGGTAGCCCTGATACTTGTCAGACTGAGCCACTGCTTCCAGCGCCTGCATGGACTTGACGGGGATATCCACCAGGAGGTTGTTCACCAGCCAGCCGGGCAGGGAGCCGTTGGGCTCGGTGTGCTGTACCCACACCAGGTGGGTGCGCTCGCCCCGGGGCGTGAACTGGTAGAGGGTATTGGATACGTCAACCCGAACCCGGCTGCTGTACTCTGCCCGCATGCCCGGAGTGGCGTTCAGGTCCATGATGACCAGGCCGGTGTCGGCGTCGCCCCGGGTGCGGATGCGCAGAACATAGTCCCGGTCGGTTACCGGCCAGGGCATGTCGTTTACCGAGTAGGCGTAGCGGTCGTGGAAATCTCCCTGGCCGAAGGCATAGGATTCCGAGCAGTTGAGCACCCATTCCTCGCAGGATTCCGGGTTGATCATGACCGCCATCAGGTTTTCGACAGGGGCGTCCAGTTCGGCTACGGCTTTGAAGGCCTGGAAGCCGGAACCGGGTTGGTCCATGGTGTAGATGCGGATGTTGTCGACTTCTTTCTGCAGGGCCCATTGTTCGGCGTCGATGGCCGGCAGGCTGCCTGGTTCGGCGCCAGTGGCGGAGGCAGACAGGACAATGCCGGTAACAAGGCCGGCCAGACTGATCAAGGAGGCCCTGAAGCCAAGGGCTCTGGTAAACAGCATAAGCTACACTTTGATGAGGAAGTTGGCGGCAGTCTAGCACGGAGCCCTGGTGGCCTTTGCTGCCGGAACAAGGGTTTGTGAACCAGGTAACTTACTGAATCGCCCGAGGGCGCAATTGGCCTGATCTGACGGAAAATATGACAAAACAAACACTGATCGATGCAAAGGGGCGGTTTACCCCCGGGGTCCTGGACCAGCCGGTGGAAACCATCAATTACCTGGATTACGACCTGCGTACGGTGATGGACAAGCCGCGGTCCCGGCTGGCGAAGCGCTGGCGGTTCAACCAGTTCCAGTTTGTCAGTGCCATGGCGCCGGGCTGGGTGTTCGGCATGGCGATTGTGGACCTGAAGCTGCTGGGCAGCGGGTTTTTCTACCTGTTCGATTTCGAGAGCGGGCAGATGTTCGAGCAATCATTCATGCAGCCTTTGGCCCGGCACACCGTGATCGAGCCATTTCCGGAACACGGCGCGTCCCGCTTTCGCAAGGGCGAGGTGAGCCTGTCCATCGAGCCGACGGAGGGTGGCCGCAAGGTGCAGGTGACAGCACCGGGAACAATCCGGGTAGACCTGACGCTGCAGGATACCGACCAGCCCCTGCGGCTGGTGTGCCCGGCCGGTTACAACGGCTGGGTGTTTACCCGGAAATCCGCCGGGCTGGCGGTGGAAGGGGAGGTACGCTGGGGCGGGCAGGCGTGGCGCTGTGACGAGCAAACCCGGGCGTCCATCGACTGGAGTTGTGGTTTTATGCGCCGGGAAACCGCCTGGAACTGGGCCTGCCTGGCCGGTGTGGCCGAAGATGGCACGTCCATCGGCCTGAACCTGGCCGCCGGGGTGAACGAAACCGGTATGACAGAAAACGCCCTGTGGCTGGATGGCCAGTGTATCAAGCTGGGAGCGGCCCGCTTTGTGTTCGACCGGTATCGGGCCGGCAGTGAATGGCGGGTAACCACCGGGGACGGCCGGGTAGACCTGGCCTTTGAGCCAGCCGGCGTGCGCAAGGAGCGGTTGAATGCCTGGGTGCTGGCGTCCAACTTCCGGCAGTTTGCCGGCACCTTTAGCGGTACGGTGATGGATGAAGCGGGCAAAAAAATCCCCGTAGCCGGGCTACGGGGACTGGTGGAAGATCACTTCGCCCGCTGGTAACGTGGGCGCTACCGTTATTTTTCCGGCAGGGTGACGTTCAGTTCCAGTACCGAACAGCTTTCGTTACGGTCCACATCTACCTGGACCATGTCGTCGCTGATCTGCACGTATTTGCGAATCACATCCAGCAGTTCCTGCTGCAGCTGTGGCAGGTAATCCGGCATGTCGCGCTGGCCCCGTTCGTGGGCCACGATGATCTGCAGGCGTTCCTTGGCCACGCTCGCGGTGTTGTTCTTCTTGCTTCTGAAGTAATCCAGAAAACTCATCCCTTAGCCCCCCTTGAACATCCGTGAGAAGAAACCCTTTTTCTGGGCCGTCATGAAGCGGTGCTCCCGGTCTTCGCCCAGCAGCCGCGCTACCGCGTCGTCATAGGCCTGGCCGGCATCGCTGTTTTCTTCCAGGATCACCGGAAGGCCCTGGTTGGAGGCGTTCAGTACCACCTGGCTTTCCGGGATAACGCCCAGCAGGGGGATGGCCAGGATTTCTTCAACGTCTTTCACCGAAAGCATTTCTCCGCGTTCAACCCGGTCCGGGTTGTATCGGGTCAGCAGCAGGTGTTCTTTCACTGGGTCCTGGCCCATTTCGGCACGGCGGGACTTGCTTTGCAGGATGCCCAGGATGCGGTCGGAATCCCGTACCGAGGATACTTCCGGGTTGGTTACCACGATGGCTTCGTCGGCATAGTACAGGGCCATCTGGGCGCCGTGCTCGATGCCGGCCGGCGAGTCGCACACGATGTAATCGAAGGTCTGCGACAGCTCGTTGATGACTTTCTCTACACCTTCCCGGGTGAGGGCTTCTTTTTCACGGGTCTGGGAAGCCGGCAGGATGTACAGGGTTTCTACCCGCTTGTCCTTGATCAGTGCCTGGTTGAGCGAGGCTTCGCCCTGGATCACGTTTACGAAGTCGTAAACCACCCGGCGCTCGCAGTTCATGATCAGGTCGAGGTTGCGCAGGCCCACATCGAAGTCGATGACGACGGTCTTGTGGCCGCGCTTGGCAAGGCCGGTGCTGATTGAGGCGCTGGTGGTGGTTTTGCCAACGCCGCCTTTACCTGAGGTAACGACAATGATTCTAGCCAAGGTTCAATTCCTGTTTCGCAGTGGATTCGTCTTGTCTTCACATGTTGTTTTTCGGTGTCACAACATCAGGCCTTGTCCAGTGGCGTTACCACCAGCAGGTCGTCCCTGAGCTGGATCTGCACAGCGCTTTTCCAGCCATTGTCCTGAAGATCTTCGGAGATTTTATAGTGTCCGGCGATGGACACAAGCTCAGCTTCAAGTGACTGGCAGAATACCCGGGCGCTTTCGGCACCGTGGATGCCGGCCAGTGCCCGCCCGCGCAGGGGGCCGTACACGTGAATATTGCCCGCGGCCAGTACTTCGGCCCCTGCCTGCACCGGCGCCAGGATAACGAGGTCTCCCTCCGGGGCATACACCTGCTGGCCGGAGCGCACCGGCTGGCTGATGATGCGTGCCGGGGCCGGTTCGGCCGCTGGCACCGTGTCGGCCGGCGCTGCGGCTACCGGGGCCTCTTCGGCCCGGGCTTCCGGCTCCGGTGCGGCCGTTTGTGCCTTGTCGCGGGCCGATCCGCCTGGCAACAGGGCCAGGGAAGCGCCCCGGGCCAGCCGGCGCTGGTCTTCATTGCCGGCGCGCACGCCAATCACGTGGATATTGTGGCGCCGGCAGGTGCCGATGATCTTGAAGAAGTCCAGTTCGCTGTCCAGGCCTTCGTACTTCTCCAGGCTGATGACCAGCGGGATGTCTTTGAAGAAACCCGGCGCCTGGCTGATCTTGTCCCGCAGGTTGGCTTCGAACTCGTCGTTGTCGAAGTAGTACAGCTCCAGGGCCGTCAGTGAGACGTTAGCGCTTTTCAGCTGGAAACTCTGTTTTACCCCGGAGGTGGCGGTATCGCTCATGAATTGCAGTCTTCCCTGGTGTTTTACGATTGGGTTTCGTTTCTCGGGCGCAACGGCTGGCCGTCAAAGCGGATGCCAGACCAGCCGGTGCTGATAAACTGGCGGATGTTGCCGTGGCTGTCGCCCGCCGGGTCACCCAGTACCTGCTGGTAGTGCTGGGCGAACAGTTGCAGGGTGTCGGCTTCGTTCAGGTTGCAGTACTGGCCCAGGGCAAACACACGGCAGGAACCGTTGTTCTCGCCGGCATCGTTACGCAGCGGGCCGTTGTTGAACCCGGTGGGCTGGAACTCGAAGTGCTGGTCGATCAGCGCCAGGGTGTCGTCAAAACTGGCGTGGCCACCCTGCAGCGAGGCCAGGTGGATGCGAACGGCTTCAGCGATGTTCATTATTTGTGGTCCTGTTTCGGGCCGGTCTGGTACTTCGCTTTCCAGTCTTCGTAAGGCATGCCGTAGATTTCTTCACGGGCGGCCGGGTCGGTTATCTCGAAGCCCCGGTCGGCGGCCTCGGCCCGGTACCACTTCGACAAACAGTTGCGGCAGAAGCCGGCCAGGTTCATCAGGTCGATGTTCTGTACGTCGGTGCGCTCGCGCAGGTGCGCCACCAGGCGGCGGAAGGCGGCGGCTTCGATTTCGGTGCGTTCGTTCTCGGGGATAGGGTTAGTCATGGAGCCTCTCAGTGGTGTACCGGGTTGTGTTCTGGGTTTCCTGACATTCTCGGCATGTTACCGTAAGATACAAGGCTGTATAAACGTACAGATTGTTAACGTGAGCCTGCCTTTATGGCCCAGCGCAAGATCATCCATGTAGATTGCGACTGTTTCTACGCCGCAGTCGAGATGCGTGACGACCCGTCTTTGCGGGACGTTCCGCTGGCCGTGGGCGGCGCCGGCGGCCGTGGTGTGGTGACTACCTGCAATTATAAGGCCCGGGCTTTTGGCGTGCGCTCGGCCATGCCGGGCAGCGAGGCCCGGCGTCTGTGCCCCGGACTGGTGATGGTGCCACCGGACCTGGGCAAGTACCGGGCGGTTTCCCAGCAGGTGATGGCCATTCTTCGTGATATGACCGACCTGGTGGAGCCGCTGTCGCTGGATGAAGCCTTCCTGGATGTCTCCGACATTACCGACCATAAAGGCAGTGCCACCCTGATGGCCCGGCACCTGCGGGAGCGGGTGAAGCGGGAGGTGGGCATCACCATTTCCGCCGGGGTGGCACCAAACAAGTTCCTGGCCAAGATTGCCAGTGACTGGCGCAAGCCCGACGGCCTGTTTGTGATCACGCCGGAGGAGGTGCAGGCGTTTGTAAAGGCGCTGCCGGTGGAAAAACTGTTTGGTGTGGGCCAGGTAACGGCAGGCAAGTTGCACGCGCTGGGGGTCGAAACCTGTGGTGATATGCAGGCTTTAGGCGCCGATGTGCTGATCGAGAAATTCGGCAAGCAGGGCTACCGGCTGTTCGAGATGGCCCATGGCCGGGATGAGCGCCCGGTGGTGGTGTCGCGGGTGGCGAAATCGGTCAGCGTAGAGCGCACCTTCTCCCAGGATTTGCCGGGCAAGGAGGCCTGTGAATCGGTGATGCCGGCGCTGGTGGCCGATCTAAACCTGCGCCTGGCCCGCAAGGGCCGGGACAAGCCCATCCACAAACTGTTCGTGAAAATCCGTTACAGCGATTTTTCGACTCACACCCTGGAGCGGGTGCGGGACACGGTGGCGGAACCCGCTCCGGAGGATTACCAGCCGTTGCTGGATGAACTGGTCAGCAACCGGGATCGTCCGGTCCGGTTGATGGGAGTAGGGGTGCGTTTTCGCAACGACGAAGCGCCGGTTACCCAGCTGCGACTGTTTGACTGAGCGGCAGCAGATTGCCGAACAGCTGTACTGAAGCCCAGCCCATCAGGCCGCCAATCAGGGCGCCGGCCGCCACGTCACTCGGATAGTGCAGCCCCAGCACCACCCTGGAAGCAGCTACAGACAGGGTAAACGGCAGGATGGCCCAGGCCAGCGCCGGAAGGGTGGCAAACAGCATGGCCTGGAAACACACCGCGTGCAGGGTGTGGCCCGACGGGAAGCTGTAGCGATCCAGCGGTGGTGTAGCGCAGTTGATGGCCGGGAAAGAAATAAATGGCCGCTCGCGGATCAGCCAGTGCTTGAGGCCTTTATAGCTAATGGTGCAGGTAAGCCCGGTAAACGCCATCAGTACGGCGATGTTCTGGCCGTGGGCCGGTGCCATAAAGGGTATGGCAAGAATCAGTGCGTACCAGAACCAGCCATCACCCAGCCGGCTGACCAGCTGAAAGTAGCCTTTTACCGGCCGGAAACGAGTGGTGCGGTTGATGGACTGGCACAGGGCGTATTCACGCTGGTCGGCCAGTTCAAAGAGTCTGGATGCTTTGCTTGTTGACGCCATGGTATCGGGCCTGTGCAGGTTGGTTGAGTACCAGTTGTTCGAATTGTTCTATCTGGCTGTGCCAGCTCAGCTCCAATGCGTCCAGCCGGGCCTGGGCCCGGATCCGTTGCAGCAGGCTGGGTTGGTCTGCCAGTCGCAGGGCGTTGTTGATAAAGCTTTCGTCTTCGGTGAGCGGCGCTTTCAGGCCGTTCTCCTCGTGGCGGATGTGTTCCGCCGCAGCGGCATCGTCAAACGCCACCACCGCCAAGCCGCTGGCCATGGCTTCCAGCACTACGTTGCCGAAGGTGTCGGTTTTGCTGGGGAACAGGAACAGGTCGCCGGAGGCATAGTGCCGGGCCAGGTCGTCGCCTTGCCGGGTACCACAGAAAATGTAGTCCGGGTGTCGCTCTTCCAGCTGACGCAGCAGTGGCCCATCGCCCACCAGGATAAACCGGGCGTTGGCATGCAGGCCTTTGATGCGCTCGAAGCAGGCCACGGCTTTGCGGATGTTTTTTTCCAGTGCCAGGCGCCCCACATAGAGCACGGCTTTGTCGTTTTCGCCCAGGCCCCAGCCCTTGCGCAGGCCTGCATCACGCTTGTGGGGAGTAAAGCGCTGACAATCCACACCCCGGGCCCACAGGCCGGCGTTGGTGATGCCCATGCTGCGGGTAACCGCCTCCATTTTCCGGGTTGGCACCAGGGTCAGGGCCGTGCGGTTATGGAACCAGCGGCCGTAGGCGCACAGCAGGCGTTCCAGTGCGCCCACGCCGTAGTAACGGGAGTAGCTGTGAAAGTTGGTGTGGAAGCCAGAGATGACCGGGATCTGCAGTTTTCGTGCAGCAGACACAGCGGCAATCCCGAGGGGCCCCTGGGTTGCCACGTAAACGGCATCCGGCAGGCGGTTCTGCCACAAATTCTTCAGGGTGGCGGGGCGGGAGAGGCCGAACTGCAGGTCTTTGTAGCCGGGCAGGGGCAGGCCGGAAACAATCAGCTCCCGGGAACACAGGCCGTCGCCGTTACAGTCGAACAGGCCTTTGCCTTCCCAGCGCTGACCAGGGCGAACCACCGTAACCACATGCCCACGCTGCACCAGCCCCTGGCACAGGTGCTTCATGGTGTTGGCCACGCCATTGATTTCCGGCGGAAACGTCTCGGAAACAATGGTAATGTGGTGCGCGTGCCGGTCAGTTGGCGGGAGTTCTGTCACGGCTTGTCCTGAAGGTTTTTCTGTCATGCCTCCACTATGGAAACCGGCCATGACAGTAATGCGACAGCCCTGTGACAATCCCTTTACGTATTGTGGTTACTGATCTCTCATTAAAACGAGGAGAATTCATGCAAACGCGAAAACTTGGAAACACCGACATTGATGTCAGTCTGATTTGCCTGGGCACCATGACCTGGGGCGAACAGAATACCGAGCAGGAAGCGTTTGAGCAGCTGGACTACGCCACCGGCGCCGGCATCAACTTTATCGACGCCGCCGAGATGTACCCGGTGCCGCCCCGGGCTGAAACCCAGGGCCTGACCGAAACCTATCTGGGCAACTGGCTGGCCAGCCGGGGCAAGCGGGATGACCTGGTGATTGCCAGCAAGGTGGCAGGCCCCGGTAATAGCCTGGGCCACCTGCGTGGTGGCCCCAGGCTGACCCGGGAACACATCCGCGAGGCCTGTGAAAACAGCCTGAAGCGCCTGCAGACGGATTATATCGATTTGTACCAGGTGCACTGGCCTGACCGCAGCGCCAATTTCTTCGGCAAGCTGGGCTATGTGCGCAACCCCGGTGAAACCATGACGCCGATCGAGGAAACCCTGGGTGCCCTGGATGAGCTGGTCAAAGAGGGCAAAATACGCCACGTGGGCCTGTCGAACGAGACGCCATGGGGCACCATGGAGTACCTGCGGCTGTCCCGCGAGAATGGCTGGCCCCGGGTGGTGTCTATCCAGAACCCGTACAGCCTGCTGAACCGTTCGTTCGAATCCGGGCTGGCCGAGTTTGCCCACCGTGAAGGCACCGGGCTGCTGGCGTATTCGCCGCTGGCCTTCGGCATGCTTACCGGCAAGTACCTGGGTGGCAAGTGGCCGGAAAAGGCGCGGCTGACCCTGTATGAGCGTTTCAGCCGGTACACCGGAGAGCATGCTGCCGACGCCACCCGGGCCTATTGCGAACTGGCGCACCAGAATGGCCTGTCGCCAGCCCAGATGGCGCTGGCCTGGGTAAACAGCCGGGAGTTTGTTACCAGTAATATCATCGGCGCCACCAGCATGGCGCAGCTGAAGGAGAACATCGGTTCTGCGGAGATTAGCCTGAGCCAGGACCTGGTCGCTGCGATTGAGGCGATCCACGCCGAGTTCACCTACCCCTGCCCGTGATCAGTGCTGCCCGGGTTACCGGGCAAATGTTACAGAATGCAAAATAACTGATCATTTCTTGACAAAAAAGTGCCGTAAATGCGCCAGATTGCTGGCGCATTTGTGTGCAAATTCACATCAATTTCATGGATAATCACTAGACTTTCGTACAGTAGCCTTTCGGCCAATTTAACGAACCCGGGTCTGTTGTGTTGTCATGATTATCCGCCTGTTTCTGATTCTTCTGGTGCTCAACCTGGTTGCCTTCGCGGTACGCGCAGAGGCGGCAGAACCGGTGTTGTCCGAGCCCATGCTGTCGGAACGCATGATGGCCGAGCGTGATGGTGCCATGTCGCCCGAAGATATCTACGAATTCCAGGAATGGATGTCTGGCGATGTTGAAGAAGACCGCAGTGATGCCTTTGCAGCCATTGGCTCCAGGCTTCTGAGCCTCGGCCTTGTGCGCTCCCGCAATTCCGGTAAATCCTACGCATCTGACGGTGCCCAGGCTGACCACGGTATCGCCCTGCTCAATGAAGGAGCGTGCCTGAACCTGCGCTGGAATTTCTGATCCCCTTTTTTGCCCCTCCTTTCTACCAATTCTCCTGATCTGACGCATTGTCAGCCTCGTTTGCTCGTGTGATCATCACGACTGTTGAGATTCTCATCGAACGAGGAGCCGGAAATGGCCGAGCAGAACGGAATCTATTCCGATAACGCAAATGACTGTGTAGACCGCGTGATCGAGCGGGTAGGCAAGCGGATTACCCTCGGGTTGCCGCTCGGGCTGGGCAAACCGGTGCGCTTTGTGAACGCCCTCTACCAGCGCGCCAAAGACGACCCGGAAATCCAGCTGCACATTGTCACCGCTTTGTCCCTGCTTGCCCCGGAAGGCAGCTCCTCCCTTGAAAAACGCTTTATGGGCCCGTTTGCACGGCGGCTTTACGGCAACATTCCCGAGCTGGCCTACGCCCGGGATGTGACCAACAACCGGTTGCCGGCAAACGTGACCGTGTCTGAATTCTTCTTCAAGGCCGGCAGTTACCTGAATAACCGGGACCAGCAGCGCAATTACGTATGCACCAACTACACCCATGCGGTGCGTGACCTGATGGCCCAGGGCATCAATGTGATCGGCCAGTTGATGTCGCCGGGCGCCGAACACGACAGGCCCGGCGAGTTGAGCTTCAGCTGTAACCCGGACCTGACGCTGGATATCCTGCCTTTGATGCGGGAGCGGGAAGCGCAGGGCACCCCGGTGGCCATCGTGGGCGAAGTAAACAGCAACCTGCCCTGGTTCGGCCACGACGCGGCGGTGCCCGAGGATCAGTTCGATGTGGTGCTGGCAGATTCCAGAACCGATTATCCCCTGTTTTCAGCACCCCAGATGGCGGTCAGCCCCGCCGACCATATGATCGGCTTTTACGCCAGCACATTGCTTAAAGATGGTGGCACGCTTCAGGTGGGCATCGGTTCCCTGGGGGCCGCGCTGGTGCACAATGCCATTCTGCGCCACCACAGCAATGACGCCTGGCAGGCGGTGTACAAACACCTGAACGTGGTGGAAGAGTTCCCGGTGGCCAGCGAGTCTGGCGGTACCGGCCGCTTTGACGAGGGACTGTACGGCTGCAGCGAAATGATGGTGGACGGCTTTCTGTACCTGATGCAGGAAGGCATCCTGGAGCGGGAGGTGTTCGACGACGCCCGCCTGCAAGAGCTGATCAATCAGGGCGATATCAGCGGGCAGCCTTCGCTGGATATGCTGGATGCACTGCTCAAGGAAGGGCTGATCGAGTCACCCCTTCGGGCCCGGGACCTGCAGTGGCTGATCCGCTACGGGGTGATCCGAGCCGGTGTCGAGTTGCGCGGCGGGCGACTGGTTCTGGATGAACAGCTATCGGTTCAGGCCGACCTGGCCGATGCGGAAACCCGGCAGGCAGTGGCAGAGCATGCCCTGGGGGACAAACTGGCGGGCGGCATTGTCATGCACGGCGGTTTCTATGTGGGCCCGGAGAAGTTCTACCAGGCCCTGAGGGAATTGCCCCCGGAGCAGCGGGACCGCGTATGCATGACCAGCGTGAACTATATCAACCACCTGTATGACCACCGCTTCGGTAACCAGCGGCTGAAGGCCGCCCAGCGGGTTCACAGCCGGTTTATCAATTCCGCGATGATGTACACACTGAACGGCGCGGCGGTGTCTGACGGCCTGGCCGATGGCCGCGTGGTCAGCGGTGTGGGTGGCCAGTACAACTTTGTCTCCATGGCCCATGAGCTGCCGGGTGCCCGGTCTATCCTGGCCCTGCGGGCAACCCGTGTATCCCGCGGCGAAACCGTTTCCAACATCGTCTATAACTACGCCCACTGCACCATTCCCCGGCACCTCCGGGACATTGTGATCACCGAATACGGCATTGCTGACCTGAGGGGCCAGAGCGACGAGCAGGTGATGCTGCGGCTGATCCGCATTGCCGATGCCCGTTTCCAGGAAGGGCTGCTGAAACAGGCCAAGCAGGCCGGCAAGGTTCGGGCTGACTTCAAGATACCGGCACACTGGAAAGACAACACGCCGGCGGCCGTGCGTAACGCCATGAGTGCGGCGGGTGAGGGCGACTGGTTCCCGGCCTTCCCGTTCGGCCGGGATTTCACCGACGAAGAACTGACACTGGGGAAAGCCCTTAAGGGGCTGAAGGCCGCAACCGGCTCCCGTCGTGGTAAACTCGCCACCCTCTGGCAGGCCCTGCGGGCCGAGGATGAGGAAGGTCGCTACCAGGCGCTGCTTGAGCGCATGGGGCTGCAGCGGCCCTCCGGGTTGCGGGAAAAGCTGGACCGCAAGCTGGTCATCCACGGCCTTGAACGCCTGGAAACTCCGACACCGACAGGAAAGCCGAAAAACTGATGCAAGCACAAACCCCGCAAGAAAAGCCGGAAGTCTTTACCGTCCACTATGTGCTGAAAAACCGCATTGGCGAACTGGTGGATACCTCGGAAGGCAGCGAGCCGCTGCACTTTCTTTATGGTTCGCCAGAGATTATCGAAGGTATCCAGGAAGCGGTGAAAGACCGCAAGGTGGGAGACTGCCTGGAAGTGACGATTCCGCCGGAGATGGCCTACGGTGAATACCGGGACGAACTGGTACGCAAGGTGCCCCGCTCGCTGTTCGAAGGGGTGGAAAACCTGGATGTGGGTATGCGCTTCCAGACCAATTCCGGTGACGAAGCCCAGGTGGTCCAGGTGGTCGCGATTGACGGCAACCTGGTGAAGGTTGACGCCAACCACCCGTTGGCAGGATTCACCCTGTATTTTGACCTGGAAATCGTCGGTCGCCGCGAGGCTACGGAAGACGAGATAGCCCAGGGTCGGCCGCTGTATTGACCGGCAGCGGTTCGCAAGTATCGAATTCGCCGGAATGAATCCGCTTCAGGCCGGCGCTGATCTCCTGGTGGATATGGCGGCTAAGCTCGTTCACCGGCTGGTCTGCCGTGACCGGCGGGTGAAATACGATCTCGATGCAGGTTGGCGGCTGGCTGAGCAGGCGCACCAGGTGCCGCTGGAAGCTGTCGTCACCCACGAAGGGCGCAACCGGGTCTGGCCGCTGGTTTCGCCGGTAACCGATGGTGACCGGCTGAACAGGAACCCCGGCGTCCCGCGCCGCAGTCAGCAATAACCCGTGCATCGGCAATACTGCAAGCCCGGAACTGGTGGTGCCTTCCGGGAACACCAGGACCGATTCCCCCGCCTGCAGGTGCTCCACCATTGTTTTCTTTATTCTCCGTGCCTGGCCGCCACCGCGTTTGATAAACAGGGTGCCGGCCTGCCGGGCCAGCCATCCGATCACCGGCCAGTTGCCAACTTCAGCCTTGGACAGAAACCGCAACGGGGTGAGGCTGCCGAGTGCCGGAATGTCTGACCAGCTGATGTGATTGGCTACGTACAGGGCATTGCCGGAGGTTGGCTGGCCGTGCACCTGTACCTGCCAGCCCAGGCACCGGCAAGCCTGCCGGAAACAGAAGGTGGCCCAGGGGTTCTTGTCTGTGGGCTGCTTCCTGACCCGGTCGGCTGCTAACAAAGCCAGGGTCAGCACACAGGTGCCACACAGGAACAGGGCGAAGGCCAGCAACCGGGTGGCCAGTCGAATCCCGCTCATCGCGGCTCAGGCCGGTTTGCGCAGGAAGTGCCGGCTGTAGCGGCCGGCCAGGTTGCTGACTTCCAGGAGTACCAGTACATCCGCACAACGGAACTCCGGGTCCCAGCAAGGCTCGCCGCAGACCTTGGCGCCCAGGCGCATATAGGCCCGGATGAGCGCGGGGATGTCTTCGGTTTTGTGGGTTTCCGGATGGGTCAGGTGGGGTAGGGGGCGCAGCGGAGTAACCCGGCACTCAGGCGCAGATAAATACTGCTGCTGCAGGTGTTGGGCAATGCGCCAGGCCCGGCCGCCACCGTCCGCCATGCTGATGCTGGCACAGCCGATCAGGTAGTCGACCTGTCTTTCGGTGAGGTACTCGGCAATGGCCGCCCACAACAAGGTTATGGTGCCGCCGTTGCGGTAGTCCGGGTGCACACAGGTACGGCCCAGCTCGGCCATGGTGCCGGACAACTGGCCCAGGGCGGCCAGGTCAAACTCTCCGGCTGAGTAGAATCCGCCGATGGCGGCCGCGCTCTGCTGGTGCAGGATTCGTGTGGTGGCAACGGGTTCGCCGGTGTCTTCGTCTGTGACGATCAGGTGATCGCATACGGCGTCGTAGGCATCGGCATCCAGCCCCGGAACCGTGGCGCCCAGATCGCTGCCGTATTCCTCGGAAAACACCCGGTAACGCAGGCGCTGGGCGGCCTCTACCTGGTCCGGGCTGCGGGTCAGGCTGATTTTCAGGTTACGGCCGCGGCGTGGTTGCGTGCGTACAGTTTGTGCGGTCATGGCGTTGCCTCATTGTTTCTTGTTCAGGTCAAGGCTATGAACCGCGTATGACAGACCGGTGACTTACCGGTGACGTGTCTGTGACAGCCGCAGGGGTGTGGCAAAAAGCGGAACTGTGTCACAAGCTGTAACCCCTTGTCGGTTCCATGTATATTTCTGAATAGCATGTATAATTGCTGTAACTGAACGTTGCCTGTATTGTCAGGGGCTGTAACCCCGAACAACGGTCACATAACAACAGAGATGGATGGCGTGGAGCAGACAAACGAGAGTTGGCAAATCCTGATCGTAGAGGATGATGAGCGGCTGGCGGATCTCACCCGCGAGTATCTTGAGACTAATGGCCTGACGGTCTCTCTGGAAACCCACGGTGGCGCCGCCGTTGAACGTATCCGCAATGAGCAGCCGGATCTTGTGGTACTGGACCTGATGCTGCCCGGAGAAGATGGCCTGTCGATCTGCCGGCGGGTTCGGCCTTACTATTCTGGCCCGATCATCATGCTGACTGCCCGCACTGACGACCTCGACCAGGTTCTTGGCCTTGAAATGGGCGCTGATGACTACATCGGCAAGCCTGTTCAGCCCCGGGTTCTGCTGGCCCGGATCCGGGCCATGCTGCGCCGGGTAGAGAACACCCCGATGGCGGCTGAGGAAAACTCCGGCGAAGAGCCAGTGCGCCTGCAGTTCAATGACCTGGTGGTGGACCGCTCCATGCGCGAAGCCTGGCTCAATGAACAGAGCATTGACCTGACCAGTGCCGAGTTCGACCTGCTTTGGCTGCTGGCCAGCAATGCCGGCCGGGTACTGAGCCGGGAAGAGATTTTCACCGCATTGCGCGGCATTGAATACGACGGCCAGGACCGCTCCATTGACGTTCGTGTGTCCCGCATTCGCCCGAAAATCGGTGATGACCCGATACACCCGCGCCGTATCAAGACTGTGCGCAGCAAAGGCTATCTGTTCGTTAAAGAAGCCTGATCGCCCCAGGCGCCGCCCGTTCGGGGCGGTGCAGGTTACCAGGGTTTGTTTCCATGTCCCTGAAGTTCTTCCTGAAAATCTACGCCCGACTGCTGGCCATTACCGCTGCAGTGCTGGTGCTGTGTGTGCTGTTGTTCAACGGCATCAATTCCGTGCGGGGCCAGTACTGGCATGAACAGGCCGCCGAGCCGCTGATGCGCTGGCTGGCGGCGGTTCCTGACCCGGCCCGGCAATACCACTGGATGCCTTCGCTGTTCGGCCTGCACACGCTGCTTCCAGAACAGTTGCAAGACGCCCCGGTTCTGGCTGAGCGCCTGGCCTATGGTCAGGTGGTCGCGGAGCCGGCGGGCACCGGCTACCGGTTCTTTGTGCGTGCCGGCGACGGCAGCATTCTCAGCCTGTCGCTTGAGCAGACCTACCCTGAACTTACCCGTGCGCTGGCCCTGCTGGTGCGCTGGCACCTGGATACGGCTAATCCGCACCAGCTGAACCATATTGCCGAAGAGCTGGGGCAATCGCTGAATGTGTCTATCAGCCCGTTGCAGTCGGAAGATCAGTTACCGGACCAGGCGGTGTTGCAGGACCTGGGCGACCGCGGCTTTTCGGTGTTCCAAGAGGGGCGCCGTGCCAGTGTGCTGCTCCGGTTGTCGGAGGGCGACCTGGTGCGAATGACCATGCCGGCGCCGTTCAATCCCTGGGGCTGGCCGATGCTGGTGCTCCTGGCTGCGGTGATTGGTGGTGTGCTGGCTCTGGGCCTGTATCTGGGATTACGTTTTGTGGATGGTCGCCTGCGCAAGGTCGAGGCGGTGGCCGTGCGTATTGCCCGGGGGGAGATGGGCGCCCGGGTGGAATCCGAGGCCGGTACGCTGGTGTCCCGCCTGGCCTCTTCGTTTAACGGCATGGCAGAACATATCCAGCGCCTGGTGCAGGTGCAGCGAGAAATGATCCACGCGGTGTCCCACGAGCTGAGAACGCCGGTAGCACGTATCCGCTTCGGTGTGCAGATGATCGAATCGGCCAGTTCCCCGGAGACCATGGAAAAGCAGTTGTCCGGTATCGATGGTGATATCCAGGAGCTGGACGAGCTGATTGACGAGATTCTCACCTATGCCCGGCTCGAGCAGGGCGGGCCGGTGTTCAGCCTGCGGGAAGGCTCGGTTACCGATATTGCCCGGCAGGTGGTGGAGGAGCAACGACAGATCCGCGAAGGCATCAACATTGAGTGCCGTATTGATAAGGCTTCTGAACGCTGGGCGCTGGCCGACATGGAGCCCCGCTATATTCACCGCGCCATCCAGAACCTGGTTGGCAATGCTGCCCGTTACGCCGACAGTCGCGTGGTGGTGAACTGCCAGCTGGATGAAAATACCTGCCGCATCGATGTAGAAGATGATGGCCCCGGCATTCCCGAACAGGATTGGGAGAAAGTCTTCACCGCCTTCGCCCGCCTGGATGACAGCCGTACCCGAACTTCCGGTGGTTATGGCCTGGGCTTGTCGATTGTTCGCCGCATACTTTACTGGCATGGCGGGCAGGCGTTTCTGGGCCGTAGCGACGAGCTGGGCGGAGCCCGGTTCAGCCTGGTCTGGCCCCGTCGTAAGCCGGCCGACTCAATTTTGTGAACCAGTGCTCGCGGCCTCACCAGATGTAACAAACCTCTACAGAACCGCTACTGAACCCGTGGGGCGGCTGGTCAATAATCGAAAACGTAAGGGATGACTTTTGAGGTTGTAGTTCTTACGAACTTTCCTTGTTTCATTCGTCATTTGAGGGCCGGTCTTTTCCGGCCCTTTTTTTGCTTCCGGTTTTTGTCCCTTGTATCTGTTCCCCTCCACACAGCCTCGGCTGGTAGAATCTCCTGAAAACAACAGGAGAGTTCGATGTCCCGTTATCTCTTAGCCATTGATCAGGGCACCACCAGTTCCAGAGCGATTGTCTTTAACGAAACCGGTAACCAGGTTGCCGTGGCCCAGCAGGAATTCCATCAATACTTTCCGAAAGATGGCTGGGTAGAACACGATGCCCGGGAAATCTGGGACAGCACGCTGACGGTTTGCCGCGGGGCGCTGGACAAAGCAGGCCTGCAGGCGTCAGACCTGGCGGGAATCGGCATTACCAATCAGCGGGAAACCACCATCATCTGGGACCGGGCGACCGGAGAGCCGATCCATCACGCCATTGTCTGGCAGGACCGTCGCACGGCCTCTCTGTGCACCAAGTTGCGAGCCGACGGCTACGAATCGCTGGTGGTGGACCGCACCGGATTGCTGATAGACCCTTACTTCTCTGCCACCAAGATTGCCTGGCTGCTGGATAACGTGGAAGGTGCCCGGCAACGGGCAGAGGCAGGCGAGCTGGCGTTCGGTACGGTCGACAGCTGGCTTTTATGGAACCTGACCCGGGGCGAAGCCCACCGCACAGATGCCACCAACGCTTCCCGAACGGCCCTGTTCAATATCCACACCCAGGATTGGGATGACGAGCTCCTGAAGCTGTTCCGGGTGCCTGCTGCGTTGATGCCCGAAGTGCTCGACAGCGCGGATGACTATGGCCAGACCGCCGAGGAATGGCTGGGGGCAGCGGTACCGGTTGCCGGCATTGCCGGTGACCAGCATGCCGCCCTGATTGGCCAGGCCTGTTTTGAACCCGGCATGGCCAAGAGCACCTATGGCACTGGCTGCTTTCTGATGCTCAATACCGGTGACAAGGCCCTGCGCTCGGAAAACCGCCTGCTGACCACCATGGCATACCGGCTCAACGGCAAGCCCTGCTACGCCATTGAAGGCAGTATCTTTGTGGCCGGTGCTGCCATGCAGTGGTTGCGGGACGGTTTACAGCTGATTGCCCATGCCAGCGAATCTACCAGCCACGCCGAGGCTGTGGGCGCCGACAACGCGGTGTACCTGGTGCCAGCCTTCACCGGGCTGGGCGCGCCCCATTGGGATCCGAATGCCCGCGGCGCCATTCTGGGTCTGACCCGGGATACCGGCATTGCAGAAATCGTGACCGCCGGCCTGCAATCGGTCTGTTACCAGACCAAGGATCTTGTGCGGGCTATCCGTAACGACGGTGCCCGGCTGGAGTCCTTGCGGGTGGACGGTGGCATGGCGGTGAACGACTGGGTTATGCAGTTCCTGGCCGACATCCTGAATGTACCAGTAGACCGGCCCAGGGTGACCGAAACCACGGCACTGGGGGCGGCTTACCTGGCCGGATTACAAACCGGTGTGTTCGAGAACCTGGAGCAGATTACCGGAATGTGGGAATGCGAGCGCCAGTTCCGGCCGGATATGAAACCGGCTTTGAGGGAATCCCTCTACGCCGGCTGGCTGGATGCTGTGGAGCGGGTGTGTAATAACTGAGCGCGACCGACTCAGGCGGTGCGCTCGAAGGCGATCAGGTGGTCGGCCTCGACCCGCACCGGCACCTGCTCGCCGATGTGGAAGTCCAGGTGGCTGCGGAACAGGGCTTCAAATTCGGTGTCTTCCGAGCACCGGAAGCGGTACAGGGTAGAGGTGCCGGCAAAGGTCTTTTCCACCACTTTGGGCTTGAGGTCCGAGTGTTCATCGTAAACGATGTCGTCGGGCCGGATCAGCACGTCTACCAGGGTTCCCTCTTGCCACTTGTAGGCACGGTTACCATGAATAATGCCCAGTTCGGATTCGATGGTATCCGGCCCCAGGGCCTTGCCGGGGATGAAGCCGCCCTGGCCGACAAAGCTGGCCACAAAGCGGTTGGAGGGTTCATGGTACAGGTTGTAGGGCACGTCCCACTGCTGGATCTGTCCGCTTTGCAGCACGGCAATCTGGTCACACATGGCAAAGGCTTCCTGCTGGTCGTGGGTGACCAGGATGGCGCTGATGCCCAGTGTTTTCAGGATTTCCCGCACGTCCAGGCTCAGCCTGCGGCGCAGGTCGGTGTCCAGGTTGGAGAACGGCTCATCCAGCAGGATCAGGGTAGGTTCCGGAGCCAGGGCCCGGGCCAGGGCCACCCGCTGCTGCTGGCCACCTGACAACTGGTGCGGGTAGCTGTCGGCCAGGTCCTGCAGGTGCACCAGGTTCAACAGTTCCATGACCTTCTGGCGGCGCTCGGGCTTTTTCAGGTCTTTCAGGCCAAAGCCGACGTTATCGGCAATGGTCAGGTGCGGGAACAGGGCATAGTCCTGGAAGACCATGCCGATCTTGCGCTTTTCCGGCGCCAGCGTGCGGCCGGGCAGGCTGATGGCCTGGCCCTGCAGCTGGATCTCGCCATGGCTGATGGGCAGGAAACCGGCCAGGGCCCGGAGAATGGTGCTTTTGCCGCAACCACTGGGGCCAAGCAGGCAACCGATATCGCCGTGGCTGAGGGCAAAGCTGACGTCCCGCACCACGGAATCGCCGCCGTAACCACAGGACAGGTTGTTCACTTCCAGTAACCAGCCGGAAGCCGGTGCCGGTGTATTGACCATGGATCAGTCCAGACGGTTCAGAATGAGGAATTCGAGCAGGGCTTTCTGGGCATGCAGGCGGTTTTCGGCCTCGTCCCATACCACAGAGCCGGGATGCTCCATCATGTCGGCGGAAATCTCTTCACCCCGGTGGGCCGGCAGGCAGTGCATGAACAGCGCATCCTTGTTGGCCTGGCTCATCAGTGCAGGGTTGATCTGGTAGTCCCGGAATGCCCGTTCCCGGGCCTTCTGTTCGTCTTCCTGGCCCATGGAGGCCCAGACGTCGGTTACCAGCAGGTCGGCGCCGGTGGCCGCTTCGCCCGGTGTGCGGTATACCGTCACCCGGTCGGCGTGGTCGGCCAGCAGTTTCGCGTCCGGCTCGTAGCCTTCAGGGCAGGCTACGTTCAGGTGGAAATCAAACTGTGCTGCCGCGTTGATGTAGGAATGGCACATATTGTTGCCATCGCCAATCCAGGCCACGGTAGCACCCTTGATGCTGCCCCGGTGTTCCCGGTAGGTCTGCATGTCGGCCAGCAACTGGCAGGGATGGAAATCGTCTGTCAGGGCATTGATGACCGGCTTGCTGGAGGCAGCGGAAAAACGCTCCACGGTTTCATGAGCGAATGTACGTATCATCACCGCATCCACCATGCTGGAGATCACGATGGCAGAGTCTTCGATCGGCTCGCCACGGCCCAGCTGTGTATCACGGGGTGACAGGAACATGGCAGAACCGCCCAGCTGGGCCATGCCCGCTTCGAAAGACACCCGGGTGCGGGTGGATGATTTTTCGAAGATCATCGCCAGGACTTTGTTTTTAAGGGAATCTCTGACGTTGCCCGCACGCCAGTCCCGGCGCAGGCGGGAGGCATGGTCCAGCAGGTCTTCAAGTTCGCTGGTGGACATGTCATTCAGTGTCAGGAAATGTCTTACTGCCATGGAAGGCCCCTTCAAGGAAACTCCGGAACGGATTGGTTCTGAAAAGGGCATCAAGTCTAGCCCTTCGCAACCGCTATGACAACGCTGCCCGGCAGGGCTTGCTCCGGATCAACCGGAGCTGCTTGGTGTGCGCTCCGGCAGGTGTGTACAATAGCCAACCAGAGCCGGAATGCGGCGCCCCCTATTTTCAATCAGAGGTGTATGTTCATGGACATCAATGAAACCATTAAAAGCCAGCTGGAAGAGAACCCGGTCATTCTGTACATGAAGGGTACTCCCCAGGCTCCGCAGTGCGGCTTTTCTTCCCGTACCGTCCAGGCCCTGATGGCGTGTGGCGAGCGTTTTGCGTTTGTAAATATCCTGGACAACCAGGAACTGCGTGAAGCCCTGAAAATCTACTCCAGCTGGCCGACCTACCCGCAGCTGTACATCAACGGCGAACTGCTGGGTGGCTGCGATATCGTCCTGGAAATGGCTGAAAGCGGTGAGCTGGCCAAGGTTGTTAAAGATGCGGTAAAGCAGGCCGAAGCCTGATCTGACCCTTCAGGTCCGTTTCGGGGTGAACACCAGTTTTACCTCGAAACGGTCCGATTCCTCTCCTTTCGGCTCCGGATAGGGGCTGGCGGCCAGCGCGGCCCGATAGGCGGCCTCGTCTATTCTTTGTATCCCCGTTGATCTGATTACCCGGGCCCGGGTCAGGGCACCGTTGGGCAGTAATGTCAGCTCAAGTTCCATACTTACCTGTTCCCCAAGCTGGGAGATTGCGGGTACCCGTTGCTGGTCCAGTTGTTCGGCCAGGTGGGTGGCCAGCAAAATCAGGTAGGGATCGCGCTCAGCGGGGGAGTCGGTGATCCGGGCAATGGTGTCGGCAGACTCCGGCTCGCCGGTGCGCGGGGCTGACTCGATGCTTGGCGTACTGGCCGGTGCTGGTGCCGGTTCCGGCCTTGGCGCGGGCTGGGGCGTTGGTTCGGGAGCTTCCAGGGCCGGCTCTGGCTCCGGTTTCGGCGCTGGCCTGGAAGGCGCGGTAGTGGTGACGGCTTCCGGTGTGGTCGGTACTTCGAACTCGGGGTGCCGCGGCGGCCGGGCCGGGGAGCTAGCCGGGGTACTGGCCCGGGTGGCCTCAGAGGGTGCGCTGGCCAGACGGAAAACAACCCGGTGGCTGACCTCGCGGACTTCCTGCAAGGGGGCAGGAAGTCCGGCAAGCAACAGGGTGTGTGCCATAAAGGCCAGGGAGAGTGCCAGGGCCAGCCGGTAATGTGCCGGAATTGCCGGGGCGGGTGGTGCTTTCTCCGGCATTACGATCAGGCGGTCTTGGAGCGCAGGCTGCCAACCATTGCGTTAAGCGCACGATCGATGAGGGCACCCTGTTCCAGCAGTGTCAGCCGGCCTCTGCGCATTTCATGTGCCAGCTCCACCCGGGTTTTCTCGATCACTTTCAGGCCCATGCGGTTCACGAACACAAAACAGTCGGCTTCATCAATGATGGCGGACAGTTTGCAGCGGAAGCTGGTGCCGTTCACCAGGCTGAACTCTACCCAGTGGCCGATTTCCAGCTTGTCGAGCTGGGTAACGAACTCGGCGATGGCTGCGTCGTCCAGCTCCTGCTGGTACTCGGCCTTGGAGTGCAGTGACACGGTGTCTTCCTGCACCGGTTCCGGCTCCTTGCGGGCCTTGATGGACGAGTTGGTGCGGAAGGCATCTGCCAGTTCGTGCTTGAGCTGGCCCATCATCTGGTCGAGCCGGTTGGCGTTGTAAGACACTTCTTCGAGCCCGGCGCGCAGGGTTTTCAGCAGGCCAGGTACAACCCGTACCCACTGGTCGCGCTCTTCGTCTTCTTCGTGGGGATGCAGGCACCAGATCAGGTCGTCGACCACCTTGGCGGTTTCCTGCCAGCGGTGCTCGGCATCGTCCCGCAGGTAGGCCAGGAACATTACCCGGCTCCAGCCGTGTACCAGGATATCGTGTACGGATTCCGGCAGGTCGTAGCGGGCAACCTTTTCCTTCAGCAGGCGGTCGACCGCTTCCTGGGCTTTCTGGGATTTGATGCGGCCGCGTTCGGATTCCCGGGTACGCTGCTCAACCAGTGAGGCTTTGCGGTTTTCCCGCTCCAGAAACTGCTCGAACTCCTGGTTCAGGGTTTCAAACAGGCTGATGTCGCCATCGAACTCGTTGAGGATACGCTGCACCACGGTGTGGATCTGGTCGTACAGCTTGTCGCGGCTTTTCTCGTCGCTGCTGCTCCAGCCGATACCGGCGCGGGCGAGGGAGTTCAGGAGCTTGCGGGCCGGATGGGTGGCCTTGCTGAAGAAGCCCTTGTCCTTGATGACGACTTTCAAAATCGGGATCTGCAGGCGGCTGATCAGCACCTGCACCGGCGACGACAGGTTGTAGTCGTCCAGAATGAATTCGAACAGCATGGACACCAGGTTGATGAGATCTTCATCCACCTCGCTCAGGGCGGCGGTTTTCTCGCCCTGGGCAGCATTTCGGGTAATCAGGCCCTGAATAACCTGGCGCAGGTCTACCGACACCGGTTCGCCACTGCTGAGATCACCGGACCCCGGCCACATCTGCTGTGCCGGCAGGGCGCCGAGCAGGTTCATCAGTTCCTGGCCACCGATCACCCGCACTGATGGATCGGCACGGCGGGTCGGCATGCCCGAGTTGGCCCTTTGCTGGGCGAGCATTTGACGGATCTGCTCAAACAGTGCGGAATCTTCTGCGCTGGGCTGGTAGCTGCTTTGTTGTTCCGGCGTGGCACCCGACGGTTCCCCGGCCTTGGTGGTCGCGGCTTTCTGCTGGCCGGTTTTGCCGTGGTAGCGGAAATTGGGAATGATGCCCGCCTGAATCAGGATGCGGTTGGCTTCATCCAGCAGCATGCCCAGGTTGGAGACCACGTAACGGTCAAATTGCTTGAGCACAATCAACCGTTCACGAATCTGGATTTCCAGGGTCTGGATGGCTTCGACAAAGGCGCTGCAAAGGTGTTCCGGAGCCATGGGGTTAACCGGGGCAGTTTCGCTGGCGTCCGGATAGACTTCGGTAAACCTGGCCTGAAGCTGTAGCAAGGGGCCTTGAAAGTGTGCCTTGGCCTTACTGACCATGGCGTTCAGTGCCACCTGTTCTTCCAGGTCGTCGTCACCCACAAGGGACAGGCTGTCGGCGTTTGTTGGCCGGGAAGCCTCTTCGGTGCGGACTTGACCGGTTACCGGTGGTGTCGCAAAGAACCGGGCAACGGCATTCTGGAAGTGGCGTTCGACGCCTTTACGCTTGATACGGATTTCCCGCATCGCCTCGAAGTAACGGTTTTGTTCATTGTTACTTCTGGAATTGTTTGCCAGCTCGAACAGGGAGTCGTCGACAGCATCGAACGCTCCCTGCAGTAAATCACCCAGCCCCGCGACAACGGTGTCACGGATACGGGCGACCTCCGGTGGAACCGGGCGGGTACTTGCCGCTTCCCTGTGTTCACGGAGGTAATGTATGCCGGACTGCTTTTTCATGGCCGACTCCTGTTTACGCCTTTAACCGGATACATGACCGAGCTGGATTCTTGCCTGTTCTGATTTTGGTTAAATTTAGCGCATTTTACGCCGGAATGACATGATTAATCATCATTCCGGAGTCGGTTATGAGCCGGTGCTGCGCTTCTTCTTTTTTCGCGGGTGGACGATCGCGGCCTTCACCACGTTGTCCTTGATTTGCAGGACCTCCACCCGGTGGCCGTCTACTTTCAGGCAGACGTTGGTGTCCGGGATGTTCTCGAGGGTTTCGGTGATCAGGCCGTTGAGGGTTTTAGGGCCATCGGTGGGCAGTTTCCAGCCCAGGGTTTTGTTGATCGACCGGACGGCGGCGCTGCCATCGATAATAAAGGTGCCGTTGTCCTGGGGAATGATGTCCATGGAGGTGGCTGCGAAGTCAGTGGTGAATTCGCCAACGATTTCCTCGAGGATGTCTTCCAGTGTGGCCAGCCCCAGTACGTCTCCGTACTCGTCCACGACAATGCCAAACCGGCGCCGGCCCTTCTGGAAATTCAGCAGCTGGGTGTTCAGCGGTGTGCTTTCCGGGATGAAGTAGGGTTCGGCGCACAGTTGCAGGACCATGTCTTTGTCGATGTCGTCCTGCTGCAGCAGGCGAGCGACGCTGCGCAGGTGCAGAATGCCCTGGATATTGTTGATGTCGCCGCTGAACACCGGAAGCCGGGTGTGCTGGCTGGTCTTGAGTTGCCGAAGGATGACATCGGTGTCGTCTTCCAGGTCGACACCGACCACTTCATTCCGGGGCACCATGATGTCGTTCACGGTGACGTTGTCCAGGTCCAGGATGCTCACCAGCATGTCTTTGTGCTTGGCAGGAATCAGGGCGCCCGCTTCATTCACCACGGTACGCAGTTCTTCCCGGCTCAGGTGATCCTCGGAAGCCTGGGCTGATGATACCCCGAGCAGGCGCAGGATTATGCCGGTAAACAGGTTGACGGCCCATACCAGCGGGTAAAGGATTTTCAGTAGCGGCCCCAGTACGTGGCTGGCCGGAAAGGCTATTTTCTCCGGGAACAGGGCTGCCAGGGTTTTCGGGGTGACTTCGGCGAAGATCAGGATAACGATGGTCAGCAGAACGGTGGCAATAGCGATGCCCGCATCGCCCCACACGCGAATGGCAATTACCGTGGCAATGGATGAGGCGAAGATGTTGACGAAGTTGTTGCCGATCAGGATAACGCCGATCAGCTGGTCGGTCCGGTTCAGCAGGTTCTGCGCCCGGCGTGCGCCCTTGTGTCCGCTTTTTACCATGTGTTTCAGGCGATAGCGGTTCAGGGACATCATCCCGGTTTCGGAGCTGGAAAAGAAGCCGGACAGAATGATCAGGCCGACGAGGAGGATGAACAGCGCCGTGAGCGATGTTTCGTTCAAAAGAGGAGCCCTTACGTTGACGACAAGTTGCGAAAATAGGGGGTGTGAAGCGCCGGTGTCAAGCGGTTTGCGGGATTACAGGCCCCGCTGAAACAGTACTTCCAGCACGAATTTGCTGCCGTAAAAGGCCATCATCAGCAGGGCGCAGCCGGCCAGGGTCCAGCGGCTTGCAGTCATGCCGCGCCAGCCCTTGGTGTAGCGGCCCACCAGCAGGCCGACAAATACGGCCAGGGAGAGCATGGAAAACAGGGTTTTGTGGGCCAGATCCTGGGCAAACAGGTCTTCAATAAACATGGCGCCGGTAATAATGGCGAGGGTCAGCAGGACTACGCCCGCCCAGACCAGTTCGAACAATACCGATTCCATGGTTTGCAGTGGCGGCAGGTTGCGCACCAGCAGGCTGTTGTAGTTCTGCTTCAGCTGGCGGTTCTGGAAGTACAGCAGGGCGGCCTGGATGGCGGCCAGGGTAAACAGGCTGTATGCGGTGATCGACAGGGTGATGTGGGACAGCATGCCGTAGCTTTCATCCGGCACCAGTCGCGACGGCGTATGGGTGATCAGCGCCATGACTATGGTGGCCGCCGCCAGCGGATAAGCGCCCAGGAACAGGCTGCCCACCGGCTTGGAGAGATTCAGGCCCAGGAGCAGGAAAACGATCAGCCAGGCAATCAGTACCGAGCTTTTGAAGAAGCTGAAATCGAAGCCGCCATCCAGGTGGACCGTCTGGGCAATGAGCAGGCCGTGGCCTATCAGTGCAAGTACGCCAGTCAGGGTGGTCAGTGCCAGGTTGCTTTGCACCTTGCCACGAAAATGGAGGGCCTGCAGGGCAGTGCCGACGCTGTACAGGAAAAGTGCGGTAACCGCGAGGATCAGCGTTCCCATGACGTCCTTTATGTTTGCCTTTTAACGTGAAAGCGGCGTGGAGTTGTTCAGAGGCTCCGTAGTCTGGGTATAATGTCGCGATTATGCAACAGGAATCAAGCGGCCGGCGCCGGCTTCTTGATTTGTGTGAACAATTTCTCCGGGGTACGGAAGAGCAACATGTTTGAGAATCTCCAGGACCGGCTATCCGGCAGCTTGCGCAAGATCTCTGGTCAGGCGCGCCTTACCGAAGACAATATCAAGGAAACCTTGCGTGAAGTGCGCATGGCCCTGCTGGAGGCAGACGTTGCGCTGCCGGTGGTCAAGGCGTTTATCGAAGGAGTGCGCGAGCGGGCCATCGGCCAGGAAGTGCAGCGCAGCCTGACGCCGGGCCAGGTATTTGTGAAAGTCGTCCAGCAAGAGCTGGAGCGGGTGATGGGCGAGGGCAACGAGTCCCTTAACCTGTCTACCCGGCCGCCTGCCGTTATTATGATGGCGGGTCTGCAGGGTGCTGGTAAAACCACCACCGTGGCCAAGCTGTCCCGCTTCCTTAAAGAGCGGCACAAGAAATCCGTGCTGGTGGTCAGTGCCGATATCTACCGCCCGGCGGCCATTCGTCAGCTGGAAACCCTGGCGGGTGAAGTGGGTGTCGAGTTTTTCCCCAGCACCACCGACCAGGACCCGGTCGACATCGCCAACGGCGCCATCGAAGCGGCGCGCCGCAAGCACATTGATGTGGTGATTCTGGATACCGCGGGCCGCCTGCACGTTGATGAAGGCATGATGGGTGAGATTGGCCGCCTGCATAAGGCGGTGAATCCGGTGGAAACCCTGTTCGTGGTCGATTCCATGACCGGTCAGGACGCCGCCAACACTGCCAAGGCCTTTAACGATGCGTTGCCGCTCACCGGTGTGGTGCTTACCAAGACCGATGGTGATGCCCGCGGTGGTGCGGCCTTGTCTGTTCGCCACATTACCGGCAAGCCGATCAAATTCCTGGGTGTGGGCGAGAAGTCCGATGCCCTGGAGCCTTTCTATCCGGATCGGGTAGCTTCCCGCATCCTGGGTATGGGTGATGTGCTCTCCCTTATAGAGGAAGCAGAGCGCAAGCTGGACAAGAAGAAGGCCGAGAAGCTCACCAAGAAAATCAAAAAAGGTAAGGGCTTTGATCTGGAGGACTTCCGGGACCAGCTTCAGCAGATGAAGAGTATGGGTGGTATCGGCGGCCTGCTGGACAAGCTGCCGGGCATGGGCCAGATGGCCCAGATGGCGCAGCAGCAGGTCAATGACAAGTCTGTAGGCCAGATGGAGGCGATCATCTGCTCCATGACGCCGAAAGAGCGCCGTTACCCGGATGTGATCAATAATTCCCGCAAGCGGCGCATTGCAGCCGGTTCGGGTACGCAGATCCAGGATGTGAACCGTCTGCTCAAGCAGCATAAGCAGATGTCGAAGATGATGAAGAAATTTGGCAAAAAAGGCGGAATGGCCAACATGATGCGCGGTCTTGGTGGTATGATGCCGCCCGGCGGCGGTGGTGGCATGCCCCCGTTTGGCCGTATGTAAAAAGCCTTACATATAAAATGGGGAAACCACGCGTTTCCCTGTTTTCATTGGCGCGTTTTTGGCATAGAATAGCGCCCCTTTCGAGTATGGGTCTTCTCGTCAGCCGTTCTCGGCATGACGTGAATCGTACAAAGTTCGTACAACAGAACAGGATATTGGTCGAAATGGTAACAATCCGTTTGGCTCGTGGCGGCTCCAAGAAGCGCCCGTTCTACCATCTGACAGTCACTGACAGCCGTAACTCCCGTGACGGCCGTTTCATTGAGCGTGTTGGTTTCTTCAACCCGGTTGCCCGCGGTCAGGAAGAGCGTCTGCGCGTTGACCGTGATCGCGTTGAGTTCTGGCTGGGCCAGGGTGCTCAAACCAGCGATCGCGTTGCCCAGCTGCTCAAGACTGCTGAGTAATTGCAATCTGATACCGGGGTTTGACAGGCATGGCACAGCATCCACAGGAAACTGTGATCGGCCGGATCACCTCGGTGTTCGGGGTCAAGGGTTGGCTTAAGGTCTTCTCTTATACAGATCCCAAAGAAGGAATACTGAACTACCGCGACTGGACCCTGGTTCTGGACGGCAAGCGTATTCCTGCAAAGCTTGAGGAGGGTCGCCGCCAAGGGCAGGGGATCGTCGTCAGGCTTAAAGGTATTGATGATCGTGAGCTGGCCCGCAGTTATGGCGGTGCCGAGATCCGGGTTCCGACCGAGTTGCTGCCGGAGCTTCCCGAAGGGGAGTTCTACTGGCATCAGCTGGAAGGCCTGGAAGTGTTCACGGTTGACGGTGAGTGCCTGGGTAAGGTGCATCACCTGCTGGAAACAGGCTCCAACGATGTCCTGGTGGTGCACGCGACAGCGGGCTCCATTGACCAGCGCGAACGGCTCATTCCCTATCTGCCGGATCAGGTAGTTCAGGGGGTGGATCTTGAAAGCTCGCGTATGGTGGTGGACTGGGATCCGGAGTTCTGACGGGTGTGGATTGGCGCAGTCAGTCTGTTTCCCGACATGTTTTCTGCGGTGACAGATTACGGGATTACCGGCAGGGCAGTTCGTGAAGGTCTTCTGACCTTTAACAGCTGGAACCCCCGGGACTTCACGCATGATCGTCACCGTACTGTGGATGACCGGCCTTATGGCGGCGGCCCCGGGATGCTGATGAAAATCCAGCCCCTGCGGGATGCTATCCATGCGGCCCGGACATCGGCACCCGGCAAGGCCTGTGTGGTCTATCTTTCGCCCCAGGGTGAAAGGCTGGATCAGTCGGTAGTGGAGTCTCTCGCTGCCGAACAACAGCTGATTCTCGTTGCCGGTCGTTATGAGGGCGTTGATGAACGCCTGATATCGGCGGAAGTCGACCGGGAAGTGTCCCTGGGTGATTTTGTGCTCTCAGGTGGCGAACTGGCGGCGATGGCTGTGATTGATGCGGTAACACGCCTCATCCCCGGAGCGCTGGGTCATGCGCAGTCAGCAGAGCAGGACTCCTTTGCTGACGGTTTGCTGGATTGTCCGCACTACACCCGGCCCGAGGTATACGAAGGTCAGGCGGTGCCGGAAGTTCTTTTGGGCGGTCACCATGAACAGATCCGGCGTTGGCGATTGAAAGAATCGTTGAGGCGAACCCGGGAGCGACGCCCCGACCTGCTGGAACAGCGGGTGCTTACGGAAGAAGAGCGTCAGCTTCTGGATGAAATTTTGAACGAACCGGGTGCCTCTGAATCATCAGGGCATTGAAAGATTGGGTATCAGGAGCATTACGATGAGCGGCAAGAACAACATCATCAGTCAACTTGAAGCAGAACAGATGACCAAGGAAATCCCTGCGTTCGCGCCGGGTGATACCGTGGTTGTACAGGTTCGCGTAACTGAAGGTAACCGTGAGCGTCTGCAGGCGTTCGAAGGCGTTGTTATCGGCAAGCGCAACCGTGGCATGAACTCTTCCTTCACTGTTCGTAAGATCTCTTACGGCGTGGGTGTTGAGCGTACTTTCCAGACTTTCTCCAAGCTGATTGACAGCGTAAGCGTGAAGCGTCGTGGTGACGTGCGTCAGGCCAAGCTGTACTACTTGCGCGACCTGTCTGGTAAGGCAGCTCGTATCAAGGAAAAGCTTGGCTGAGTTTGGCCTTCCGGCCAGCCAGTTTGAAAAAAAGCAGCCTCAAGAGGCTGCTTTTTTTTATGCTTTAATGCTGCCCAGACAGACATTAATGAGGTAATACCTTGCCGCGGCCGGATGACGAGCAGTTGATCAGCCAATTCTCGGATGCCATATGGCTCGAGGATGGCCTGGGTGAGAAAACCCGCCAGGCCTATGCCAGTGACCTGGCCCGTCTTTCCGGATGGCTGGAGCAACAGCCCGGAGCGCCCAGCTTGCGGTCCGCTAAAAGGACCGATCTTCTGGCCTGGATGTCCCGTGGGCTGGCGGAGGGTCTGAAAACCAGTACGGCAGCCCGGCGGCTTTCCGGTATCCGGCGTTTTTACCGGTATTTACTGCGAGAAGGTCTCATCGCCGAAGATCCTACCTTGCGAATCGATAGCCCGAAGTTGCCCCGGCGTTTGCCGGATACCCTTACTGAAGCCGATGTCGAGGCGCTGCTGACTGAGCCGGATCCGGAAATACCGCTGGAGTTGCGGGACCGGGCCATGCTGGAAATTCTGTACGGCTGTGGTTTGCGGGTGTCCGAGCTCACCGGGCTGACCGTAGACCGCGTGAACCTGCGCCAGGGTGTGGTGCGTATCAGCGGTAAGGGCGGGAAAGACCGGTTGGTGCCCCTGGGGGAAGAGGCTATCGACTGGCTGCTGAGCTATATGAAGGAAGCCCGGCCGGAATTGCTCAAGGGTAAGAGCAGTGATGCCTTGTTCCCCGGTAACCGGGCCAGTGCCATGACCCGCCAGACCTTCTGGTACCGGATCAAGCACTACGCGGTGCGTGCCGGTATCCGCAAGCACCTTTCACCCCACACTCTGCGCCACGCCTTTGCGACCCATTTGCTCAACCATGGTTCAGATTTACGGGTAGTGCAGATGTTGCTCGGGCATTCTGACCTTTCGACCACCCAGATCTATACCCATGTGGCCCGTCAACGGCTGCAGGATTTGCACCAGGCCCATCATCCCCGTGGTGGTGACTGATCTCGGGGTGAACTTTTGCCGGGGCGCCCTGTCGCAAGGTGCGGGAATGATGCCGGCAGTTGCGTATGAAGGCCCCGGGCAAGCAAAATGCCTGAATCTATTAACCGGAAAAGGTAGTTTCTGATCCATGAATCTTAAAATTGCGGCCGCGGTAACCGGCCTGATGATGTCCTTGGTGGCAGTGCCCGCCGTGTTGGCCGGTGAAACCGAAGACGCCATCGCCAAGCGGCTGACTGATGCGGTGCCGGGGTTGAAGATCAGTTCCGTGCAGAAATCTGAAGCGGAAGGCCTGTACGAAGTGCAGAGCAGTAACGGCGACACCATTTATACCACGGCCGATGGCGCCTACCTGTTCACCGGCGACCTGCTCAAGATTACCGACACCGGTATTGCCAACGTGACCGAAGAGTCACGGGCGACCAGCCGTAAGCAGCAAATGGCAGCCTTCGGTAAGGAAGGGCTGATCTCTTACCCTGCCGACGGCGAAGAAAAAGCGGTGATCGATGTCTTTACCGATATCGACTGCCCCTACTGCCGCAAGCTGCATGATGAAATTCCCCAGCTCAACAGCTATGGCATTACCGTCAACTATTACGCCTTCCCTCGATCCGGCCCCGGCACAGCGTCGTTCCGCAAATATGAGTCGGTATGGTGTTCGGACGACCAGCAGGCGGCCATGGATGCTGCCAAGGGTGGCAAAAACGTACCTCAGCAGAGCTGTGACAACCCTGTTGCAGACCAGTACCGCCTGGGTGGCCAGGTCGGTGTAACCGGTACCCCGGCAATTCTGCTGGAAGATGGCAACATGGTTCGCGGCTATGTGCCGGCCAGGAACCTGGCCGAAGGTCTGGGTCTGCTCTGACCCGTTATCGGAACCGCAGCGCGGCTCCGGACTTCCTGTGTGACTTGTGACCGATTCAGGGCTTATTCAGCGGGCCCTGAACCGGTATACTATTCGGCCTTATTGCAATCCATCAGCACCCCGCATCGGGATCAGAGGTGAGAGCTTGAAAGACGTAAATGTCGGAATCTGCGGATTGGGAACCGTTGGCGGCGGTACATTCAATGTCCTGAAACGCAATGCAGCGATTATTGCTGGCCGTGCAGGCTGCAACATCCGTGTTGTCCGGGTAGCCAGTCGCCGCAGCCGGGATGACCTGGCGCTGGGCGATGTGCCCTTCAGTACCGACATTTTTGATGTGGTGAATGATCCCGCCGTTGATATTGTGGTTGAGCTGATTGGCGGCTATGACGCCGCCAAAGAGCTGGTGCTGGCCGCTATTGCCAACGGCAAGCATGTGGTAACCGCCAACAAGGCGCTGATTGCCGTTCACGGCAACGAGATTTTCGAAGCCGCTGAAAAGGCCGGCGTGGTTGTTGCCTACGAAGCTGGCGTGGCCGGCGGTATCCCGGTCATCAAGGCCGTGCGCGAAGGCCTGGCCGCCAACCGCATCGACACCATTGCCGGCATTATCAATGGCACTGGTAACTACATCCTGACCGAAATGCGTGCGGGACGGCCCTTTGAAGAGGTGCTGAAAGAAGCGCAGGCGCTGGGTTACGCGGAAGCTGATCCGACCTTTGATGTGGAAGGCATCGACGCCGCCCACAAACTGACCATCCTGGCCGCGTCCGGTTTTGGTGTGCCCCTGCAATTCGACAAGGCTTTCACCGAAGGCATTTCTGCGCTGACCCCGAACGATATTGCCCACGCTGAACTGCTGGGTTACCGGGTAAAGCACTTGGGTATTGCCCGCCGCCGTGAAGACGGCATCGAGCTGCGTGTGCATCCGACCCTGGTGCCCAAGAGCCACCTGATTGCCCAGGTAGACGGTGTTCTGAACGCTGTTCTGGTGGATGGCGATGCAGTCGGCCAGACCATGTATTACGGCCCCGGTGCCGGTGACGAAGCCACGGCCTCTGCGGTGATTGCCGATGTGGTCGACGTTGCCCGTGCGGTAGCCAGCAACAGCCAGCAGCGAGTGCCTTATCTGGGCTTCAGCCCGGATGCATTGGAAGACCTGCCGGTATTGCCGATGGAAGATGTCCAGTCTGCCTACTACCTGCGCATCCAGGCCTTTGACCACCCGGGCGTGCTGGCCAAGGTGGCGTCGATTCTGAGTGAGCATGGCATCAACATCGAATCCATCATGCAGAAAGAATCCGAATTCAAGGATGGCCGTATTCCGGTCATCATCCTGACCCACACGGTTCAGGAGCGCCAGATGAACCTGGCCATCGAGGAAATGGAAGCCCTGGCCGACGTTGACGGCAAGGTTGTCCGCATCCGCGCTGAAAACTTTAACTGACAGGTACGCACGTGAGATACATCAGTACACGGGGTGAAGCTCCCGCTCTGGGCTTTGAAGACGTTCTTCTGACCGGACTGGCCACCGATGGCGGCCTGTATGTGCCGGAATCCCTTCCGCACTTCAGCCTGGAAGAAATCCGAAGCTGGCGTGGCCTGCCGTATGCCGAACTGGCCTACAAGGTCATGTATCCGTTCGTGGAAGATGCCATTCCGGCCGATGACTTCCGCAAGATGCTGGACGAAACCTACAGCGTGTTCACGCACCAGGCCGTCGCGCCGCTGGTACAGCTGGATACCAACGAGTGGGTGATGGAACTGTTCCGTGGCCCCACGCTGGCGTTCAAGGACTTCGCCCTGCAGCTTCTGGGTCGCCTGCTCGACTATGTTCTGGAAAAGCGTAACCAGCACGTGGTGATCATGGGGGCTACCTCCGGTGATACCGGCTCGGCTGCTATTGAAGGCTGCCGTCGCTGCGAGCACGTGGATATCTTTATCCTGCATCCGCACCAGCGGGTGTCGGAAGTTCAGCGTCGCCAGATGACCACGGTGCAGGGTGATAACATCCACAACATCGCAGTCAAAGGTAACTTCGACGACTGCCAGCGCATGGTGAAGGAGAGCTTCGGCAACCAGTCCTTCCTGGGCGGCAAAACCCAGCTGGCGGCGGTGAACTCCATCAACTGGGCGCGGATCATGGCCCAGATCGTGTACTACTTCCAGGCATCCCTGGCCCTGGGTGGCCCGGACCGCAGCATGGCGTTCTCGGTGCCCACCGGTAACTTCGGCGATATCTTTGCCGGCTACCTGGCCAAAAAAATGGGCCTGCCCATCAGCCAGCTGGTGATTGCCACCAACCGCAACGACATCCTGCATCGCTTTATGAGCGGCAACAAGTATGAGCAGCACCAGCTGGAGCATACCCTGTCGCCGAGCATGGATATCATGGTGTCCAGCAACTTCGAGCGCCTGTTGTTTGACCTGCACGGTCGTGATGGCGCTGCCGTGAAAGACCTGCTGGAGCGTGCCGCCAAGGGCCCGGTCAGCATCGAAGACTATCGCTGGAAGCACGCCCGCAAACTGTTCGACAGCGACGCGGTAGACGACAAGACCACCTGCGACACCATCCGGGAAATCTACGAGCAGAACGAATACCTGCTGGACCCGCACACCGCCATTGGCGTGCGTGCCGCCCGCAACTGCCGTCGTGACAGTGCCGTGCCCATGATCACCCTGGGTACCGCCCACCCGGCCAAGTTCCCGGACGCCATCGCCGAATCCGGCCTGAGCGTGAAGCCCGAGCTGCCGGCCCACATGGCCGACCTGTTCGAGCGGGAAGAGCGTTATACCGTTCTGGACAACAGTGTGTCCGAGGTGCAGGGCTTTATTGCCAAGCATTGGAAGAACGCCTGATCCGGCATGACTCCTAAAAAGATCCTGCGTCGCCCCCAGCCGTCCGATGTAGCGGGCTGGGGGCAAAACCTGCCCCCCATCCTTCGCCGCCTGTACGCCGCCCGCGGTGTGCACTCCGACGACCAGCTCCAGTACACCCTGAAACACCTGGCTTCACCCCTGCAGCTTCGCGGCATTGATCGCGCGGTTGAACTGCTGGCCGAGGCCATTGTGCAAAAACAGCGGGTGATGGTGCTGGGGGACTTCGATGCCGATGGCGCGACCAGTACTTCTGTAGCCATGCTCGGCCTGTCCATGCTGGGCGTGGCAGCCATCGACTTCCGGGTGCCGAGCCGCTTCTCCGATGGTTACGGCCTGACGCCGGGAATCATCCACCGGTTGCAGGAAGAAGGCGATTTGCCCGACTTGCTGGTGACCGTGGATAACGGCATCTCCGCCATCGAAGGCGTGCGTGCCGCCCGGGAGCTGGGTATCAAGGTTGTCATCACCGACCACCACCTGGCCGGTGACGAACTGCCAGACGCCGATGCCATCGTGAACCCCAATCAGCCCGGCTGCCCGTTCCTGAGCAAGAATGCCGCCGGCGTGGGTGTGATGTTCTATGTGCTGACAGCCCTGCGCAAACACCTGCGAGACAACAATCTGCTGCCGGACTCGGAGCCCAACCTGGGCAGCCTGCTGGACCTGGTGGCACTGGGAACCGTGGCCGACGTCGTGCCGCTGGACCACAACAACCGTATCTTCGTAGAGCAGGGCATCCGCCGCATCCGCAAGGGCGAGGCCAGACCGGGCATCCTGGCCCTGCTGGAAGTCGCTGGCCGCGACTACACCGAAATCAGCGCTACCGACCTCGGCTTTGTGGTGGGCCCGCGCCTGAACGCCGCCGGCCGCCTGGATGACATGAGCATCGGCATCGCCTGCCTGTTGGCTGACAGCCACGACGAGGCTGTGCGCCTGGCCCGGGAACTGGACAACTTCAACCGCGAACGCCGCAGCATCGAAAAAGACATGAAAACCCAGGCCCAGGACCTGCTGGCCTCCATGTCCCTCGACATCGAAGGCCTGCCCTGGGGCCTGGCCCTGTTCGACCAGGACTGGCACCAGGGTGTGATCGGCATCCTCGCCGCCCGAATCCGCGAACAGACCCATCGCCCCACCATCGCCTTCGCGCCCGATGACGACGGCGAACACCTCAAAGGCTCCGCCCGCTCCATACCGGGCCTGCACATCCGCGATGCCCTGGCGGTGGTAGACGCAAAGAACCCGGGCCTGATGAAAAAATACGGCGGCCACGCCATGGCCGCCGGCATGACCATCGCCCGGGACGACCTGGAGCGTTTCAGCGAAGCCTTCGACCAGGCCGTGCGTGACACGTTGAAACCGGAAGACCTGGAAGCCGCCATCACGACCGATGGCCCACTGGCCCCGGAAGAGCTGAACCTGGACACCGCCTACCTGCTCAAACGCGCCGGCCCCTGGGGCCAGCATTTTCCCGAGCCGGTGTTTGACGGCGAATTCCGGGTGGTGAGCCAGCGCATTGTGGGCGAGAACCATCTGAAGCTGGTGCTGCAGCCGGTTGAAGGCGGGGGCATTATCGATGGCATCGCCTTCAACACCGGGCCGGAAGTGCCGGACTTTACCCGGAGTGGCGCGCGGGTGGTTTATAAGCCGGATGCTAATACGTTTCGGGGGCGGACCAATCTTCAGCTGCTGGTGGATTATCTGGAGCCTTTGTAGTGAATTTTTTGGCCACTAAATCCACGAAAGGGCACGAAAAAATAAGGGATTGAAAGATAAGATTTTTTGCCACGGAAGACACGGAAGGACACGGAAAGATATAAAGGGCAAAGAAGTAGCCGCAGACTCCCGGAACGCAGTCTGGGCGCAGGGTGGGTGGGAACCTTTCCGGGAGTATCGAAAACATGGATGTTTTCGTTAAGCGTACATGGACGTATTCACAGCGTCTCCCGGAAAGGTTCCCGCCCACCCTGTGCTTGCACCAGGGCCGAAGCCTCAGGGCCGGGCTCGGAACTCAGATACTCCGTACTTTCCGCTTGCTGATTTAACCCGCAAATTCCGGTAGAATCCGCCCTCTGTTTTAATCGCACCATTTTCCAAAGCGAGACAAGGTTTCATGGAAATTAATCCCATAGTGACGAAGATCAAAGAGCTTCGCGAGCGCACTGAAGCGCTGAGGGGGTATCTTTGACTACGATCAGCGCAGTGAACGCCTGACCGAAGTCGAACGCGAACTCGAACAACCCACCGTCTGGGACGATCCCGAGCGGGCCCAAGCATTGGGTAAAGAGCGCTCTGATCTTGAACTGATCGTCAAAACCATCGACAACCTCACTAACGGCCTGGCAGATGCAGAAAGCCTGCTCGACATGGCGGTGGAAGAGGACGACGAAGGTACCGTCCAGGAAATCGAAGCCGATCTCGAAGGCCTCGATAAAGAACTCGAGAAACTCGAATTCCGCCGCATGTTCTCCGGCGAAATGGACGCCAACAACGCCTACCTGGACATCCAGGCCGGCTCCGGCGGCACCGAAGCCCAGGACTGGGCCAATATGCTGCTGCGCATGTACCTGCGCTGGGCCGAGCGTCGTGGCTTTAAATCCGAGATCGTTGAACTGCAGGAAGGTGAAGTGGCGGGCATCAAGAGTGCCACCATTCACATCCAGGGCGACTACGCCTACGGTTGGTTGCGCACTGAAACCGGCGTACACCGCCTGGTGCGTAAATCCCCGTTTGATTCCGGCAACCGTCGCCACACCTCTTTCTCTTCGGTATTTGTATCGCCGGAAGTGGACGACAGTTTCGAAATCGAGATCAACCCGGCGGACCTGCGAGTCGACGTTTACCGCGCCTCCGGTGCCGGTGGTCAGCACGTTAACCGGACCGAATCCGCGGTGCGATTGACCCACAACCCGACCGGGATTGTAGTGGCCTGCCAGGCCGGCCGAAGCCAGCACCAGAACAAAGACCAGGCCATGAAGCAGCTCAAGGCCAAGCTCTTTGAGCTGGAAATGCAGAAGCGCAACGAAGAGAAACAGAAAGCCGAAGACTCCAAGTCTGACATCGGCTGGGGTAGCCAGATCCGCTCCTACGTGCTGGATGACAGCCGTATCAAGGACCTGCGCACCAAGGTGGAAACCAGCAACACCCAGTCGGTGTTGGATGGTGACATCGACAAGTTTATTGAAGCCAGTCTGAAGATGGCGCTGTAATCAGCGCCATTCACCCACACCCGGACAATCCCGACTTCTTAGTGAGCCAAAATGACTGAACACACCCAGAACGCTGCACAGCCCGAGGACAACAAGCTGATTGCCGAGCGCCGCGCCAAACTGGCAAACATGCGTGAGCAGGGCAATCCGTTCCCGAACGACTTCCGTCGCGATGCCACCGCTGCCGAGCTGCAGGAAAAATACGGTGACAAATCCAAGGAAGAGCTGGAGTCCCTGGGCATCAAGGTGGCCATTGCCGGCCGCATGATGCTCGACCGCAAGGCGTTCAAGGTGGTTCAGGACATGACCGGCCGCATCCAGATCTATGCCTCCAAGGATGTCCAGAAGGACACCAAGCACTGGGATATGGGCGACATCGTGGGCGTGCGCGGTACCCTGTCGAAGTCTGGCAAGGGCGACCTGTACGTCACCATGGAAGACTACGTGCTGCTCACCAAGTCTCTGCGCCCGCTACCGGAGAAGCACAAGGGCCTGACCGACACCGAAGCCCGCTACCGTCACCGGTATGTGGACCTGATGGTGAACGAAGACAGCCGCCGCGTGTTCCATGCCCGGTCGAAGATCATCAACACCATGCGCCAGTACTTCACCGACCGTGACTTCATGGAGGTGGAAACCCCCATGCTGCAGGTGATCCCCGGTGGCGCCACGGCCCGTCCGTTTGTGACCCATCACAACGCCCTGGGTATCGACATGTACCTGCGGATTGCCCCTGAGCTGTTCCTCAAGCGTCTGGTCGTGGGCGGTTTCGAGCGGGTGTTCGAGATCAACCGTAACTTCCGTAACGAAGGGCTGTCGACCCGGCACAACCCCGAGTTCACCATGGTCGAGTTCTATCAGGCCTACGCCGATTACAACGACCTGATGGACCTGACCGAAGACATGCTGCGTACCATCGCGCAGAAAGTACTGGGCACCACCACCGTGGTGAACACCCGGGTACTGAAAGATGGCAGCGAAGAAACCATCGAATACGATTTCGGCAAGCCGTTCGAGCGCCTGACCGTGGTAGACTCCATCCTGCGCTACAACCCGGACATCACCCGCGAGCAGCTGGCAGACGACGCCCAGGCCCGCGAAGTGGCGAAGAACCTGGGTATCCACGTGAAAGATATCTGGGGCCTGGGCAAGGTGCAGATCGAAATCTTCGAGGCCACCGCCGAGCATCGCCTGATGCAGCCGACGTTCATCACCGAGTACCCGAAAGAAGTGTCGCCCCTGGCACGTTGCAAGGACAGCGACCCGTTCGTGACCGAGCGTTTCGAGTTCTTCGTGGGCGGCCGCGAGATTGCCAACGGCTTCTCCGAGCTGAATGACGCCGAAGACCAGGCCGAGCGTTTCCAGGCCCAGGTGGCGGAGAAAGACGCCGGCGACGACGAAGCCATGTTCTACGACGACGACTACGTGATGGCGCTGGAATACGGCCTGCCGCCGACCGCCGGTGAAGGCATCGGTATCGACCGCCTGGCCATGCTGCTGACCGATTCGCCGTCCATCCGCGACGTTATCCTGTTCCCGGCCATGCGCCCGGAGCACAAGGCCGAGCAGAAGCCGGAAGGCGAGTAAAGCGATGCACCCTGCCGAGGCGCTGGCTCAGCAACTGAAGCCCGGTCGCGGCTGGGATGAGTGGCTGGCGGACGAGTTCCGTCAGCCTTACATGCGGCAACTGGCCGAGTTCCTGGCCGCCGAGGAACAGGCCGGCAAGGTGCTGTTTCCGCCAAGACACCTGTGTTTCAACGCCCTGAACAGCACGCCACTGGATATGGTGAGTGTGGTGATTCTGGGGCAGGATCCCTACCACGGCCCCGGCCAGGCCCATGGCCTGTGTTTTTCGGTCCGGCCGGATGTGCCTCCGCCACCGTCCCTGGTGAATATCTTCAAGGAAATTGAAACGGATCTTGGCCATCCCCGGCCTGATCACGGCTGCCTGCAAATCTGGGCTGGGCAGGGTGTGCTTTTGCTGAATGCGGTACTGACCGTGGAGCAGGGCAATGCCGGCGCCCATCAGGGCAATGGCTGGGAAACCTTTACCGACAAGGTGATCGAAACCATCAATCGCGAGCGCGACGATGTGGTGTTTCTGCTCTGGGGCAGCTACGCTCGCAAGAAAGGCCGGCATATCGATCGCAACCGTCACCTGGTGCTGGAAGGGCCGCATCCGTCGCCCCTGAGTGCCTACCGGGGCTTCTTCGGCTGCAGTCACTTCTCCCGGGCCAATGACTGGCTGCTGAGCCGGAACCGGCCTGCGATCGACTGGAGCCTGCCACCGAAGGCCGAATTGCTACAGCGTTACGGCAAGCAATAATCAGCTTGCCGGATCAGCTTCCCGCTCCGGTACCGGGTAGGGCAGGTCGAGCACTTCGAATTGGCAGGCGTCGTTACCTTCCAGGCTCAGTGCCGACTTGTCCGCATCATGGCGCAGAACGGCCAGCAGCTCGCCCCCGTTGTCTGAGGTAATCACCGCATTGACCACATCCCCGGCCTTTTTGTCGCCTGCCAGCAGGTTGCTGCCAGCTTCAGGCGCCTGGGTGCAGCCGGTAAAGGCTAGCCTGTACAGGCTCTTCTTCAGCTGGCCGAGGAAATGCATGCGGGCGATCACTTCCTGCCCGGTATAGCAGCCTTTCTTGAAATGCACGCCCTGAAGATGCTGCAGGTTCAGCATTTGCGGTACGTAGGCTTCCACGGTGGCTGGTGTCAGCCAGGGCACGCCGGCGGCGATGCTGGCGGCGTTCCAGTCGTTTATGGTCAGCTCGGGAAGCGCTTCGGGTAATTCGGCACTACCTTCCGGTAGCCACCATTCGTATCGGGGTAAAGACCCGGCGCTGTCCTCAATGCGGATCAGGTAGCCGTTCTCTGTGGCTACTACATCGCCCGGGCTGCCCAGTTTGACGGCGTTGTCTCCGGCAACCGTTACGGCGGCCTCCTGGCCCAGCAGGCCGATAATCCGGGCCTGCCCTACGACATCCATGCGGGTACCGCGGAACAGCATCAGATATCTCTTCAGCTGGCCCAGGGTGGCGTCTGACAGTTCCCGGTCCAGGTCCATCAGCAGGTCCTGCTGGTCCCGCACCAGGCGGGTCAGGCAGTAGGCGCGGCCTTTTGGCGTGCTGGCTGCGGCCCGGCGTGATTGTTGGAGGGTAACGTCGTCCACGTGCTGGGAAAACTGGCCCTGAACAAACTTGTCGGTGCCCGGGCCGCTGATGCGGACCATGACCCTGTGCTCAAGCACCGCGTAACCATGTTGGTTGGCGGTGGTGGGGCGGTTGTTCATAAAGCTCTCCGCAATGGGATGGAAAATTCGTTAAGCCGTTGTTGGCCGGCCGGCTCTCAGCCACATCCGTAACCGGCGAAAATCGGTCTCCGGGGCGTTGGCGCCAAACAGGGAGCTGGCACCGAGAACCAGTACAAACATAGTTCTGGATGTGGTGTCTGCAGGGCGTAGTTTCAAGGCCAGGAAGGAGGCGCCGAGGCTGCTCGAACCGCAGATTCTTACAGTGCGGGTTTCCCCGTTTGCCAGCTGGCAGGTGAGGGTGTCGGCGTCAGATTGCAGGGCAACAATGGCGTCAGGGCCCTGTAACAGCCCGCAACGCCGGAACTGGCGAACAGCCATGATCCCTGCAGGCGCCAGCAGCAACAGAAGCCAAAGGCTGCTGGCCGGGGCTGCGACGAGGCTGAACACCATCAGTACCAGCCAGGGCAGGGCAGCCAGTATGCCGGCCGCCCGTGAAGGGGACAGGTTCAGTTCAATCCGGCTGGACACGGTTCAGGATGATCTCCACGATCCGCTGCAGATCCGGGTCCTGCGGCTTGCTGCGCTGCATGAACCACTCGAACATGTCGGTGTCTTCGCAGCTCAGCAGCTTGCGATAGCGCTCCTGGTCTTCCGGATCGAGATCCCGGTAGGCTTCTTCCAGAAACGGCAGCAGCAGTACATCCAGCTCGAGCATGCCCCGGCGGCTGTGCCACCACAGGCGGTGAAAGTCGGTATGGTCGTTGGATGCGTTGGTGTCAGACATAGTCGATTGCCTTGAAAACAGAATGGAATCTCCCGGTCAGGGAGACAGTGTGCGATAGGTGGTGGGTACCAGGACCGTGTCTTGCGGATCGTTCAGCAGGCCCGGGTAGTCCAGTGTGTAGTGCAGGCCCCGGCTTTCCTTGCGTTGCAGGGCCGAGCAGATGATCAGGTCTGCTACGGTAACCAGGTTACGCAGCTCTATCAGGTCATTGGTTACCCGGTAATTGCTGTAGAACTCGCCGATTTCCCGGGACAGCAGGTCGACCCGGTGCTTGGCCCGCTGCAATCGCTTGGTGGTGCGCACAATGCCCACGTAGTCCCACATGAAGTGGCGAAGTTCGTCCCAGTTGTGGGAGATCACAACGTCTTCATCGGAATCCCGTACCTGGCTTTCATCCCAGTCCGGTGCTGCGGGCGGTGCCGGAATATCCGATTCCCGGCGGGTGATATCGGCAGCGGCGGCGCGGCCATACACCAGGCATTCCAGCAGCGAGTTGCTGGCCATGCGGTTGGCGCCGTGCAGGCCGGTGAAGGCTGCTTCGCCCACCACATAAAGCTGGTTGATGTCGGTGCGGGCGCGTTCGTCGCTGACAATGCCGCCACAGGTGTAGTGGGCCGCAGGCACCACCGGAATAGGCTCCCTGGTGATGTCGATGCCAAAGCCCAGACACTTCTCGTAAATGGTCGGGAAGTGGTGCTTGATGAAGTCCGCCGGTTTGTGGCTGATGTTCAGGTACAGGTGGTCTGCACCCAGGCGCTTCATTTCATGGTCGATGGCCCGGGCGACGATGTCCCGGGGCGCCAGCTCGGCGCGCTTGTCGAAACGGTCCATAAACCGGCTGCCGTCTGGCAGCTTCAGTACACCACCTTCACCGCGAACGGCTTCGGTAATCAGGAATGACTTGGCGTGCGGGTGGTAAAGGCACGTAGGGTGGAACTGGTTGAATTCCATGTTGGCGACCCGGCAGCCGGCCCGCCAGGCCATGGCAATACCATCGCCGGAAGCACCGTCCGGGTTGGTGGTGTACCGGTAAGCCTTGGAAGAGCCGCCGGTGGCAATCACGGTAAACCGGGCCCGGAACAGTTCCACGTGGTTGTCTTCCAGGTTCAGGATATAGGCGCCCACGCAGCGGTTGCCCGGCAAGGCCAGTTTCCGGTTGGTGATCAGGTCTACCGCCACCCGGCCGGATTTCAGGTCGATATTCGGGCGCGCCGCGGCCTGGCTGGCCAGGGTGGTGGATACCGCATGGCCGGTGGCATCGGCGGCATGGATGATGCGCCGGTGGCTGTGCCCGCCTTCACGGGTCAGGTGGTAGTCAGCGCCATCGTCCTGGCGGGTGAACTCCACACCGGATTCAATCAGCCACTCGATGCTTTCCTTGCTGTGCTCCACGGTAAAGCGCACGGCGTCTTCGTGGCACAGGCCACCGCCGGCGTTAAGGGTGTCCTGTATGTGGTTTTCCACCGAGTCGGTATCGTCGAGCACCGCCGCAATGCCGCCCTGGGCCCAGAGTGTGGCGCCCGAACTGATGTCGGCCTTGCTGACCACGCACACCCTGAGGTGTTCCGGCAGGTTGAGCGCTACGGTCAGGCCGGCAGCGCCGCTGCCGATAATGAGAACGTCGTATTCGTAGGACTGTGGCATTGAGTCGATGTCGCGGGCCATAATGTGGACGTGTATTGAACTAAACTTTGCGCTTGCTGTCTATTTGGCCTGAACGAACGCAGGAAAATACCCGATGACTCAAGCAAATCTTGCCAAGGCCAGAAAGCCAGTGGCCAGCAACAGGGGACACACTGCTGTTTCGTCCATGACACCTGATAAAGACTGGAATCCCGGAGAGCAGTCCGACAGCCAGACGGACCTGCAATTGGTACGCAAGGTTCGCAACGGCGACCGTGCGGCCTTCGACCTGCTGGTGGTGAAATACCAGTCGCGCGTGGCCTCTATTATCAGCCGCTATGTCTACGACAGCCAGGAAGTCATGGATCTGGCCCAGGAAACCTTTGTCAAAGCCTACCGGGCGATTGACCGTTTCCGGGGCGACAGTGCGTTCTATACCTGGTTGTACCGGATCGCTGTTAACACCGCCAAAAACTACCTTGAAGCCCGGGGGCGCAGACCTCAGGGCTCGGCCGATGCTGCCGAAGCCGAAAACTTTGATGATGGCAGTCGCCTGCGCGACGTCGCCTCGCCAGAGCGGCTGCTGCAGCGGGAGCAATTACAGAAAGCCCTGACCGAAGCCATCGCCGGTTTGCCGGAGGAACTTCGGTCTGCGTTTCTGCTCAGAGAGTATGACGGCCTGAGCTACGAAGACATTGCCCGGATTCTGGAGTGTCCGATAGGAACCGTTCGTTCCCGGATATTCAGGGCGCGGGATGCAGTGGATCGCCAGTTGGCGCCGCTGCTGAATCATTCAGAGATATAAACGAGGTTGCACCTGATGGATGATCGTCTCAGAGAGACCCTGTCAGCGATGATGGACGACGAAGCGGATGAACTGTCGGTTCGGCGCTTGTTGTCCCATGCCAACCAGGACGAAGTCCGGGATCAATGGCAGCGCTGGCAGCAGGTCCGGGATCTGATGCACGAAAACCACGGCCCGGCGGAAGGCCTGGATATCGCCTCTGCTGTGCGTGAGCAGCTTGATGGCCGGAGCCGCCGCGAGGTAGCGGCCAGTGAGGTTGCCCGGTCGCCGCGCCGGCGCTGGCATATGCCGGTCGCTGCCATGGTAGTGATGGCGCTGGTGGTCGGCTTTGGTGCCGGTGCCGGCTGGGATTCCCGACCGGGTGACGTTCCCGCAGCCATCGCGGGGCAGGGTGCGGTTGCACCGGTTGCCTTACCATCGGCTGTGGAAGAGGTGGCCCTGCAGCGCCTGGATGAAGAACAACTGCAGCAGATGCGCCAGTATCTGCTTGAGCATGCGCAGCACAACAGCGTGGGCGCCGGGCGCGGTTCGGTAGGCTATGCACGCCTGGTCAGTGCCAGCGGCGGTTATTGAGTTTGGAGCAGTTTCAATGATGGTTCCGGTTGGCATGAATGTCAGGTTGGTGGGTACTGCGCTGGTGACAGTTCTGGTATTGCTTTTTGCCATGCAGCCGGTAAAGGCCGACGAGTCGCCCGCTGATCCGGACCCGGCCATGGCCTGGCTGGAGCGCATGGGCCCGGCCCTGAATATGACGTCTTATCGCGGTGTGTTTGTTTATGCCCGGGGCGACCGGGTTCACTCCATGCGCATCGCCCACCGCTACCGCAACGGCCGGGTGGAAGAGCGCCTGGTGATGCAGGACGGTGGCAGCGGAGAGATTGTCCGCAAAGGCATGAATGTAGTCTGCGTGTTGCCGGATCGTGGCCGAATCAGCCTGGAAGAAGTCATTCCCTCCGGCCCCTTTGCCGAGGCCTTTACCAGCCAGTTGATGCCCTTCGGGCAATGGTATCAGCCGGAACTGATCGGTGAAGACCGGGTGGCGGGATACGATGTGGTTACCGTGGCCCTGACCGCCCGAGACAGCGATCGTTACAGCCACCGGCTGTGGCTGGAGAAAGAAACGGCTCTGCTGGTGAAAAGCCATGTGCGCAACGCTGACGGTGAGGTGCTGGAGCATTTCCAGTTCACCAACCTGGACATAACCGGCGATATTCCCGACGAAGAGTTCGAAGTGCAGACCCGGGGCCGGGAAATTACCCGCACGCTCGACGACGCCGGCCAACCCCGGCAATCGATGATAGCGCGCATGAACGGCTGGACCCTGAACTGGCGCCCCGAGGGTTTTGAACCCGCAGCAGCGCCTCGTTCCGGCAAGGGCAAGGCAGTTGCTTTCTCTGATGGCCTGGCGGCATTTTCGGTATTTGTTGAACCCATGGGCCGGCTGAAAATGCCCACCGGGGCGTCCAGAATCGGTGCTACCACCGTATATATGCGTGAGGTGGCGGTAAATGAACGTGCGTTCCTGATCGCGGTGGTGGGAGAGATCCCGCCAGCCACGGCACGAAAGGTGGCCGATGGTGTGAAAATTGACGGCGCCCTTGGCCTGGTGTCTGAACGATGATCACTGAAACCGGCAAAGTGGTTGCCCTCAAGGGCGACCGGGCCTGGGTGCAGACTATCCGCACCAGCGCCTGCCAGAGTTGTTCGGCCCGCTCCGGTTGCGGCCAGCGGGCACTGGCGTCTGTATCCGGTGGGCGTGCAAACCAGATACTGGTGGCCAACACCGTGGATGCCCGGGTGGGCGATGAAGTGGTGATCGGAGTGGATGAGCAATCGGTGCTGACCGCTTCGCTGGCGGTATACGGGCTGCCCCTTGTGCTGATGGTGCTGGGCAGTATCGGGGCCTATCGGTGGCTGGGGGCGACGGACCTTGTCGCGATTACCGGCGCGCTGGCGGGCCTGGCTGCGGGCTTTATCGCAGTCAGATACTGGCAGTCCGGCTCCGGTGACCGGTTCGAACCGCGCCTTGTGAGGGTCAACCGTATCGCAACGGTGAACTGTCTCTGAATCCTACCGTTTTTTAAGTTGAAAATCAGAGGCCTGACCCCAGAATTAACGCTGTATCACAGTCATAACAGGGGGTTGTAGATGTCGAGAACAAACACAAAAGCTGCCCGGTTGTCCCCGGTCCTGAAGCCCTGGCCGGTGCTGGGCGCACTGCTGATGTTGTCAGCACTGGTGTCGGTATTCTGGAGTCAGGGCCTGGCGGCCCGCGGCTTGCCGGACTTCACCGAGCTGGTGGAGGAAAATTCCAGTGCCGTGGTCAACATAAGCACCACAACGGATCTGCAAAGCAGCGGCTCCCGCTTCCAGGGTATGCCCTTCGACGAACGCCAGTTCGAGCAGCTGCCCCCGTTCCTGCAGGATTTCTTCCGTGGCCCCCAGTCGCCGTTTGGCGGGTCTCCCCATTCCCCGCAGCCCAGCCGTTCCATGGGCTCCGGCTTCATTGTTTCCAAAGACGGCTACGTGCTGACCAATAACCACGTGGTGGAGGGTGCAGACGAAGTGATCGTGCGCCTGAATGATCGCCGGGAGTTCAAGGCGGTTATCGTAGGCACAGATCCACGCTCTGACATGGCAGTGCTGAAAATCGACAACGGTGATGACCTGCCGGTGGTCAGCATTGGTCGTTCTCAGGATCTCAAGGTCGGTGAGTGGGTGTTTGCCATCGGATCGCCGTTCGGGTTCGACTACACGGTAACTGCGGGCATTGTCAGCGCGCTTGGCCGCTCCCTGCCATCTGAAAACTATGTGCCGTTTATCCAGACCGACGTTGCCATCAACCCCGGCAACTCTGGCGGGCCGCTGTTCAACCTGGATGGTGAGGTTGTCGGCATCAACTCCCAGATTTACACCCGCTCCGGTGGCTTCATGGGGGTATCGTTTGCCATTCCCATTGACGATGCCATGAGCGTATTTCGCCAGATCCGGGACGAAGGCAGTGTTGCCCGGGGCTGGTTGGGTGTGTTGATCCAGGAGGTCAACCGGGACCTGGCCGAGAGTTTTGGTCTGAAGCGCCCCCGTGGTGCCCTGATCGCTGAAGTAATGGAAGGCTCTCCGGCTGAAAGTGGTGGCCTGCAGTCTGGTGATATTGTTCTCGAGTTCAATGGCGAATCTGTCCAGCGTTCCTCAGACCTGCCGCCCATGGTGGGCCGCACTGTGGTGGGCGAGTCGGCCCGGTTGACCGTGTTGCGTGAAGGCCGGGAGATGGACCTGGATGTCGAGATCGGTCGCTTGCCGGAAGACGGTGAAACCGCAGCCAGCCCGGAAGTAGGCAGCAACGGGAACAGCGGCGCCAACCCCCTGGGGCTGGCGGTCGAGTCGCTGAATGATGAAATGGCCCGGGCAGCGGGCGTCGACGGTGGGGTGCTGGTGTCCGGTGTTGGCCAGGGCGCAGCCTACGAGGCCGGAATTCGCCCACGGGATATCATCACCGAAATCAACCGCAAGCAGGTGCGTTCGGTTGACGAGTTCCGCAAGGTGGTGGCGGGCCTGCCGGATAACCGGGCCGTTTCGGTACGCATCGTGCGCCAGGGCCGGGCTATCTACCTGGTGATGAAGCCCTGACCTGAACGCCTGGGTTCAACAGTTCACAAAGCCCCTGACGTGGTTCACGACACGCTCAGGGGCTTTTGCTATACTTTTTCGACCGATAATAACGATGGCTATGGCACGGATCGCCGGAAATGATGACAAAAAAGGAACTCCCCCTCCGTAAGTTGCTGAAATTCCGGAACGCCTGGGTTGCCTGGGGCGTGTTCCTGGTTTCAGTCATTGCCACCATTCTGCTCTGGCAATTGTCCATCCGCCTGGTGGAAGATCGCACCGAGGCCCGCTTCCGTACCCAGTCCCTTCAGCTGAGAACTGCCATTGAAGAGCGTTTGCTCAATTACGAGCAGGTGCTGGCCGGCAGCGCGGGGCTGTTCGCCGTGAGCGGTCGGGTCACTCGTGAGCAGTGGAGCGAGTACGTCAGTAAGGTGGATATCAACCGCTACTACCCGGGCATTGAGGGTATCGGGTTTGTCGAGCGCATTGGCGTGCGCCAGATGGCGGATCACATCTCTTCGGTGCGGGCCCAGGGCATATACGATTACCTGGTCCGGCCGCTGGGCAAGGGGCCCTACTATTACCCCATGGTGTATATGGAGCCGGGTACCGACAGGAACCGGCGGGCACTGGGGTACGATGCGTTCAGTGACCCGGTGCACCGGAGTGCCATGGAGCGGGCTCGGGATGCCGCAGTGCCTATGGTTACCGGCAAGGTGGTGCTGGTGCAGGAATCGGTCGATGAAGACCAGGCCGGCTTTCTCATGTATTACCCGGTTTTTCAGGGCGGTGAGGTGCCGGAAATCCGGGCCGAGCGACGCATGATGCTGGCAGGCTATGTGTTCAGTGCCTTTCGCATGAACAGTCTGTTTGACGGCATTGTCGGGCTGATCTCCCCGTTCCTGGACGTTCGAATCTACGATAATGGCATAGTGTCCCGTGACACCCTGATGTACGGCTCCAACCTTGGTTCCCTGGAAAACGATTTCAGTTTTGAAATGAGCCAGACCGTGTCGCTCGGTGGCCGGGACTGGTTGCTGCAAACCCGTTCCACCCCCGCCTTTGATTACCTGGCAGCTGACCCGCGCCCACCCATAGTGCTGGGGTCCGGGCTGGCGATCAGCCTGTTGCTGTGGCTGTTTGCACTCGCCCTGATACGTTCGCGGATGATTGCTCAGGCCAGCGCTGGCCGTTACCGGGCCATTACCGAGGGGGCCGCCAACGTAACGCTGGTCCTGGATGAGGAGGGCCATGCCTTGTATGCCAGCCCTTCCAGCAAGGATATTCTGGGCTTTGATCCGGACGCCGTTGATCAGCTGGAGTTTGACCAGCTGGTGCATGCTGATGACTGGTCGGCCCTGAAGCGCGGTTTCAAGGATGCGATGGCAGAGCCGGGCAAGCAGATGCCGGTGGTGCGGGCCAGGATACGGGATGCCCAAAGCCGCTGGCGCGATATGGAGGGCACCTACACCGCCATGCTGACGGTTCCCGGGGTGAATGGCGTTGTGCTCAGCCTGCGGGACCTTACCCAGCTGAAGGCGGCCCAGTCGGAATTGCATCGGCTGGCCTTCTACGATCCGCTGACCGGGCTGGCAAACCGGCAGCTGTTCCGGGATCGACTGGACCATGTGGTGCGCCGTTGCCGGCGCAGTGGTGAACCGGCCGCCTTGATGTTCCTGGACCTGGACGGGTTCAAGCGAATCAACGACACCCTGGGCCATGACGCCGGTGACGAACTGCTGTGCCAGGTGGCTCAATGGCTGCAGGGCTGTGTCCGGGAAGAAGATTCGGTGGCGCGGCTGGGTGGTGACGAATTTGTGGTGCTGCTTTCGCGCATCAGCGATTCCGACGCTGCAGGCCGCGTCGCCGAGTCGATTCTGCGCCGGCTTTGCCAGCGTATCCGCCTGAACGAGCACGAGGTAGGGGTAACCGTCAGTATCGGGATCACCATGATTCCCGACGACAGCGAAGATGCCGGCACCCTGATGAAATACGCAGACCTGGCCATGTACCGGGCCAAGGAAGTTGGCCGCAACACCTATCAGTTCTTTACCCCGGCGATGAATATCAAGGCGGCCAGACGGCTGTTGCAGCAGGAAGAGCTGGCAACCGCCCTGGAAGGCGACCGGTTTGTACTGCATTACCAGCCGAAACTGGACCTGGCCAGCCAGCGGGTAATCGGGGTAGAGGCCTTCCTGCGCTGGCATCATCCGGAAAAGGGGTTGGTATCGGCGCAGCAGTTTATCAGCCTGGCAGAGGAAACCGGCCTGATCATCCGTCTCGGTGAGCTCGCGCTGCGCCAGGCCTGCATCCAGGTACAGGCGCTGGAGCGGGCGGGCTTTGAATCCCTGAAAATGGCGGTGAACTTCTCGGTACGGCAGCTCACAGATTCCGGTTTCCCGGATCTGATGCGCCGGGTGATTACCGAAACCGGGGTATCACCGGACCGGCTGGAGCTGGAAATGCCCGCCGAGCTGCTCAACGAAGACCCGAGGCTGGTTCGTGAGTTGCTGGTGTCGTTGAGTGATCTTGGTGTGTGCCTGATCCTGGACGATTTCGGTACCGGTTCCTGTTCTCTGGCTGCCCTGCAGCAGTTGCCGCTGAACGTGATCAAGATTGATCACCGGTTTATCCGGGACATTCCCTACAATGTCAGCGCCACCGACGTGGCCTCGGCCGTTATCGCCCTGGCGCACCAGCTGCACCTGACCGTTGTGGCGGAAGGGGTGGAAACCATGCAGCAGCTTAACTTCCTGAAATCCGCCGGTTGTGCCCAGGGGCAGGGTAACCTGTTCAGCTATCCGCTGGACGAAGATGCCCTGATCGGGTTCCTGATTCGCCAGTACGAGAAGCCGCTGATTTCCTGATCATGGCAATGACGGCCGGTAACCGGTAAAATCACGCCGTTCCCGGATCCCGGTAGCGGCCCCTCCGGGCTCAATCCTACGTCTTATATGAGTAATCATTGTCTGTGACTGAACTGAGCCGAATCCGTAACTTTTCCATTATTGCCCACATCGACCACGGTAAATCCACGCTGGCGGACCGCTTTATCCAGATTTGCGGTGGCCTGACGGACCGTGAAATGGCCGAACAGGTCCTGGACTCCATGGACCTCGAACGGGAACGGGGCATCACCATCAAGGCCCAGAGCGTAACGCTCAACTACACCGCCAAAGATGGTGAAACCTACAAGCTGAATTTTATCGATACCCCGGGCCACGTGGATTTTTCCTACGAGGTGTCCCGCTCATTGTATGCGTGCGAAGGCGCGCTGCTGGTGGTGGATGCCGGGCAGGGGGTCGAGGCCCAGTCTGTGGCCAACTGTTACACCGCCATCGAGCAGGGGCTGGAAGTTGTTCCTGTCCTCAACAAGATGGACCTGCCGCAGGCCGAGCCCGATCGGGTAGCTGCAGAAATCGAGGACATTATCGGAATCGACGCCACTGACGCCGTGCGCTGCAGCGCCAAGAGCGGCCTGGGCGTCGAGGATGTGCTGGAAGATCTGATCAAGAAGATTCCGCCCCCCAAAGGGGATCGCAGTGCACCGCTGCAGGCGCTGATCATCGACTCCTGGTTTGATAACTACCTGGGTGTTGTGTCACTGGTGCGGGTTACCGAAGGGGTGCTGCGCAAGGGCGACAAGATTGTCATCAAGTCCACCAAGAAAGCGTGGAACGCGGACAAGGTCGGTATTTTCAACCCGAAGCCTACCGATACCAATGTCCTGGAAGCAGGCGATGTGGGCTTCGTGGTGGCGGGCATCAAGGACATTCACGGGGCACCGGTGGGCGACACCATCGTGCACCAGAAGTTTGCTGAAGAAACCCCGATGCTGCCGGGCTTCCAGAAAGTGAAGCCGCAGGTGTATGCCGGTTTGTTCCCGGTCAGCGCCGATGATTACGACGATTTCCGGGATGCCCTGGAAAAGCTGACCCTGAACGATGCTTCGCTGTTTTTCGAGCCGGAAAACTCCGATGCCCTGGGCTTCGGCTTCCGCTGTGGCTTCCTGGGCATGTTGCACATGGAGATTATCCAGGAGCGACTGGAGCGGGAGTATGACATTGACCTCATTACCACCGCGCCCACGGTTATCTACGAAGTGGTCACCAAGCAGGGTGAGACCCTGTCGGTGGACAACCCTTCCCGGCTGCCGGATATTGGCTCCATCGAGGAAATGCGCGAGCCGATCGTAGAAGCCAATATCCTGGTGCCCCAGGAACACCTGGGTAACGTGATTGCCCTGTGCGAGGAAAAGCGCGGCGTTCAGAAGAATATGCACTTTATGTCCACCCAGGTGCAGGTCAGCTATGAGTTGCCCATGGCGGAAGTGGTGATGGATTTCTTCGATCGCATCAAGTCGGCCAGCCGGGGCTTTGCCTCACTGGATTACCACTTTGTGCGTTTCCAGACGGCCAACCTGGTGCGGCTGGATGTGCTGATCAACGGCGAGCGGGTAGATGCCCTGGCCCTGATCGTTCACAAAGACCTGGCCCACCGCAAGGGCCGGCAGCTTGTCGAAAAGATGAAAGAGCTGATTCCGCGGCAGATGTTCGATATCGCCATCCAGGCTGCGATTGGCACCCAGGTGGTGTCCCGGGTAACCGTTAAGGCCCTGCGCAAGAACGTAACGGCCAAGTGTTACGGTGGTGACGTCAGCCGTAAGAAGAAACTGCTTCAGAAGCAGAAGGAAGGTAAAAAACGTATGAAGCAGCTGGGCAATGTCGAGGTGCCTCAGGAAGCGTTTCTTGCCGTGTTGAAAGTCGATAACTAAAACTAAGGCGCCCGGATGGACATTGATTTTCCACTGGTACTGGTAGTTCTGACATTGGTAACCGGTGTGATCTGGCTTGCCGACAAACTGGTTCTGAAAAAGCGGCGTCTGGCCGCGGCCGGGGCAGAGGATGCCCCCGCCGAGGAAGCACCAGCCGAACCCTGGCTGGTGGACCTCAGCCGGTCGTTCTTCCCGGTGCTGGCCGTGGTCCTGGTGTTGCGGTCGTTCCTGATCGAGCCGTTCCAGATTCCCTCGGGTTCCATGTTGCCCACCCTGGAAGTGGGCGACTTTATCCTGGTCAACAAGTATGCCTACGGCCTGCGCCTGCCGGTCGCCGGTACCAAGGTTGTTGACATCGGCGATCCGGAGCGGGGCGATGTGATGGTGTTTCGTTATCCGGAAGACGGTTCCACCAACTACATCAAGCGGGTGATCGGCCTTCCGGGTGACCATATCCGCTACCGTAACAAGCAGCTGTTCATCAACAACGAGCCGGTGGCCCGGGACTTTGTGGCGCGTCTGCCGCCGATGGAACGCTGGCGCGAGCAGCTGGGGCCGGTAGAGCATGACGTGTACCTGACCATGGGCCGTGTGAGCGGTGCCGGTGAGGGCGAATGGGTGGTGCCGGAAGGGCATTACTTTGTTATGGGCGACAATCGCGACAACAGTAATGACAGCCGATTCTGGGGCACCGTGCCGGACGACCTGGTGGTGGGCAAGGCCTTTGCAATCTGGATGCACTGGAAATCGCTGACAAGTCTGCCATCTTTTGATCGAGTAGGCTCTATTGAGTAATCCATTGTTCCGGAGACAGAAAAGAATGAATAACAAAACTCCTGCAGGCCTGAAAAAGCAGCAAGGCGGCGCACTGGCCATGATGATTATCGCGCTGTTCTTCGGTGCGCTGCTCACCCTGGCGATCAAGATCGGGCCGGCCTACATTGATGACATTACCATCCAGGAAGCACTGGAAAGCCTGGAAGGTACCGAAGGCCTGGAGCAGATGGGGCCGGCACAGGTACGCACACTGATCAACAAACGCTTGAGCGTCAATAACGTCCGGGGCTTCGATGCCAAGAACATAACCGTGGAAAAGAACGGTGAGTTTGTGGTGATCAAGGTGGACTATGAGGTTCGCAACAATATCATCGGGAATGTGGACAGCATTGTTCATTTCCAGCACGAGTATGAGTTAGAGGGCAAGTGAGTTCACAACCAGATCTTGATCAGTTACAGCGCCGGATCGGCTACCAGTTCAGGGAACCTGAACGGTTGCTGCTGGCGCTGACCCACCGAAGCTACGGCAACCAGAACAATGAGCGGCTGGAGTTTCTGGGCGATTCTATCGTGAATATGGTGATCGCCGAACACCTGTTCCTCCACTTCGAAAAAGCCCGGGAAGGCCAGCTGAGTCGCCTCCGGGCACGCATGGTCAAAGGCGTGACCCTGGCGGAAATCGGCCGGGAGTTCCAGCTCGGCCAGTACCTGCGCCTGGGTTCCGGTGAACTCAAAAGCGGTGGTTATCGCCGGGAATCCATCCTGGCGGATGCCGTGGAATCCATCATCGGGGCCATTTATCTGGACAGTGATTTTCACACCTGCCGCGAGCAGGTGCTGCGCTGGTTCAAGGAGCGGCTGGCGAAACTGGATATCCAGGATACCCAGAAAGATCCGAAAACCCGGTTGCAGGAATACCTGCAGTCCCGGCAGTTCCCGTTACCCCGGTATGAAGTGATTTCCGTGGACGGCGAAGCCCACAACCAGACCTTCCATGTGTCCTGCGCCTTGCCGTCGCTGGACCGGAAAACCTCCGGCACCGGCAGCAGTCGCCGTATTGCTGAACAGCAGGCCGCCCGCAGTGCCCTGAAACAACTGGGCGTGGAGAACGACTGATGAATGATATTACCCGCCCGGAGAATCCGGACAGCCGCTGTGGCTTCGTAGCCATCGTGGGGCGCCCGAACGTGGGCAAGTCCACGCTGCTGAACCACATCCTGGGCCAGAAGCTGAGTATTACCTCCCGCAAACCCCAGACCACGCGCCACCAGGTGCTGGGCATCAAGACCGTGGGTCCGGTGCAGGCCATCTATGTAGACACCCCGGGCATGCACGAAGAAGAGCCCCGGGCCCTGAACCGCTACATGAACAAGGCTGCGACATCGGCCCTGATCGATGTGGACGTTGTGGTGTTTGTGGTTGACCAGCTGGCCTGGACCAGCGCCGACGAGATGGTGCTGGAGAAACTGAAGCGCCTGAAGTGCCCGGTCATCCTTGCGGTTAACAAGGTCGACAAGATCGAGAAACGGGATTTGCTGCTGCCACACCTGGAAACGCTGTCGAAGAAGCGGGAATTCGCCGAGATTATTCCGCTGTCGGCCCTGAAAGAGACCAACCTGAAACCACTGGAAGAAGCGGTGGGCCGGTATCTACCGGAGAGTGTGCATTTCTACCCGGATGACCAGATTACGGATCGCAGCGAGCGTTTCATGGCTTCGGAAATGGTGCGTGAGAAAATCACCCGGCAACTGGGCGCAGAATTGCCGTATTCCGTGGCGGTCGAAATTGAAGAGTTCAAGCATCAGGGCAAAACCCTGCATATTTCAGCCCTGATCCTGGTCGAGCGTGAAGGCCAGAGGAAAATCATCATCGGTGATAAGGGCGAGCGCCTGCGCCAGATTGGCCAGGATGCCCGTATGGATATGGAGAAGATGTTCGGCTGCAAGGTGATGTTGCGGCTGTGGGTCAAGGTCAAGCGGGGCTGGGCAGACAGCGACCGGGCCCTGAAAAGTCTGGGCATGAGCGACTTCTGAGGCCGCCATGGTGGCCTCGAAGGGAGCTGTGCAGCAAGAGCCGGCGTATGTGATCCACCGCCGGCCCTGGCGGGAAACCGCCCTGCTGGTAGACCTGTTTACCCTTAACCATGGCCGCATGAGCCTGGTTGCCCGGGGTGCCAACAGTGCAAAAAGCCCCCTCAAGGCCCAGCTGCAGCCGTTTCAGCCCTTGCTGGTCGACTGGACCGGCCGCAGTGACCTGAAAACCCTGGTGCAGCTGGAAGTGCGCTCTGCACCGTTGCTCAGGCAGACCCTGTCGCTCTACAGTGGCCTTTACATCAACGAGTTGCTGCAACGGGTCTTGCCGGTTGCCGATCCTTATCCCACCCTGTTCGCCAGCTATATCGATACCCTGCAAGCCCTGACCGGCCTGGCCGGCCGGGGTGAGCTGGAGCCCTTGCTGCGTCGCTTCGAGCGGGAGTTCTGTTCCGCGCTGGGCTATGACTTTGCCTGGGACCAGGCCACCGATACCGGCTTGCCGGTCAGCGCCGGCCAGGTATACGGGTACGACCCGGCCCAGGGCATTGTGTCGGCGGCCAGCCGTGATGCCCGCCTGAACCAGTTGCCCGGGGAGGTGCTGATAGCCCTCGCTGCCGGTGACTACACCAGTGAGGCCAGCCGCAAAACCGCCAAGCGGGTGATGCGTGTACTGGTAGACTACCTTCTGCAGGGTAAGCCCCTGCACAGCCGCAATCTTTTCAGCCAGACGGTTTCGTCTTCAGGGAGAACGTAATGAACCCCAGAGTGTTGCTCGGAGTGAATATCGACCACGTGGCCACCCTTCGCCAGGCCCGGGGTACCCGTTATCCGGACCCGGTGCAGGCCGCACTGGTGGCGGAGGAAGCCGGCGCAGACGGCATCACCATTCACCCCCGGGAAGACCGCCGGCATATCCAGGACCGGGACGTATTGCTGCTCAAAGAAGTGCTGCAGACCAAGATGAATCTGGAAATGGCGGTGACCGATGCCATGCTGGCCTTTGCCGAACAGGTGCGGCCGGAGTGTGTGTGCCTGGTACCGGAAAAGCGGGAAGAGCTGACCACCGAAGGCGGGCTGGATGTGGATGGCCAGGAAGACCGGGTGGCCCGGGCCTGTGAACGGCTGGCGAAAATCGGCGCAGAAGTGTCACTGTTTATTGATCCGGACCCGGTCCAGATTGACGCTGCGGTGCGCTGTGGTGCGCCGGTGGTGGAACTGCACGCCGGCGAATATGCCGAGGCAGAAACCCCGGAGCAGGCCGATGCCTCTTTCCGGATTCTGGCGGATGCCGTGGCCTATGCCCGCAAGAAGGGACTGATCGTCAACGCCGGCCATGGCCTGCATTACCATAACACCGAGCGGGTGGCGGCCATTCAGGGCATCAATGAACTGAATATCGGCCATGCCATTATTGCCCGCGCCGTGTTTACCGGCCTGAAAGAGGCCGTGCGTGATATGCGGGCGATTCTGGATAGCATACGCCGCTAGGCTTGCGGGCTGGTGGCCGGCTGGTGCTGTTCCCGGAACAGTTGCTGCCAGTCGATCTGCTCGCTCCAGTCCTGCAGCCGGGCCATCGCGGCCAGCAGCTGGTCTTTCTGGATTTCCAGGTCCTGGGCCTGGCATTTCAGGGCGGTTTCAAACCGGTTGGTGGCTGTGCGCAACTCCGGAACGCCACAATAGCGGGTGGCGCCGTGGAGCTTGTGTACACACTCCAGCAGAACATCCAGTTGCCGCTTTTCCCATAGCTCGGGGATGGCCTTGCTGTCGGTATGCAGCTGTTCCAGCAGCATGCTGAACAGCTCCTCCGCCAGGTCAGCCTTGCCGGCGGCCAGCTGAATACTCTCGTCAATACTTACGCAATCCTGGTGCGTCCGGCGGTTAGACGGCCGCAGACCGCGCCGGGTATCCCGCACCTCGGAAATCTTGAACCGGGGCTGGCTGCCGGAGCACTCGTAGCCCGTGAATTCCCTTACCAGTTCAATCAGCTGGGCGCTGCTGATGGGCTTGGGCATGTAGCCGTCAAAGCCCTGCTTGGCCAGTTTTTCCTGTTCGTCGGCCAGGGCATGGGCGGTCAGGGCAATGATCGGCGTTTGATGGGAGCCGGAATCCAGGGCCCGGATACGGGCGGTGGTTTCCACCCCGTCCATGCCTGGCATTTGCAGGTCCATGAACACCAGGTCAAAGGGCTTCTGCCGGGCCTTGGTCAGGGCTTCGAAGCCGCTGGAGGCGCTCTCGGTATCCAGGCGGCAATCTTTCAGCAGGGTCATTACCAGCTTCAGGTTAGCCTCGTTATCATCCACCGCCAGGATGCGCGGCACCCGGCGGGCGCCGGAGGTTCTTGTGCCGGGCACGGGCTGGGGCAGGGTGCTCCTGCCGGTATGGATTCCGTGAATCAGCAGCAGTAATTCGTCATACAGGGGATCACGGCACACCGGCTTGGTCAGGTGACCGCTGGCCAGCCCGGACAGCGGCAGGTCGTGGGTCTCCAGAGTGGGTGTCAGCAGCAGGGTGCGGCAGTCCCGCTCCACCTCCAGGCTGCGCACCAGGCTGCAATACTGGCTGGAGTTCAGCAGGTGCCGGGTAATGCCGAGCAGGACAACGGCGTAGCCTTCCTGGTGGCGCTGGGCTTCTTCTACCTGTTCCATCAGGGCGCCGGGCGAGGCCACCCGGTCAACCGCCACGCCCCATTCCCGCAGCAGGTGTTCCACCGCAAGCCCGGTGGTTTTCTGGTTCTCCAGATAGATAATCCGCTCGCCTTTCAGAGCCTCCCTGGAGAAAGAGCCTTCGCCGGTGACGGACAGTTCCGGTGTCAGTGTGAACCAGAAAGTCGAGCCCCGGCCCAGTTCGCTCTCCAGGCCGATTTCACCGCCCATTTCTTCGACCAGGCGCTTGGAAATCGCCAGCCCAAGCCCGGTACCGCCATACTGCCGGGCGGTGGAGGCATCAGCCTGGCTGAAGGCGTTGAACAGTGATTGCTGCTGGGCCCGGGACAGCCCCACCCCGGAGTCGGTTACGCTCAGGCGCAGGGTGACCCGGTTGGTTTCCTTGTCTTCGTCTTCAAGGCTGGCGCGCAGCACGACTTCGCCGGTCTGGGTGAACTTGATGGCGTTGTTGACCAGGTTGGTGATCACCTGCTTGACCCGGAGCGGGTCGCCCATGATGTTGTCCGGCACGTCGTTATAGACCAGCGGAACCAGGTCCAGGTTCTTGGCGTGGGCCGCCGGTGCCAGCATGACCATTACTTCTTCCACGATATCCCGCAGCTGGAAGGGCACGCGGTCCAGGATCAGTTTGCCGGCTTCGATTTTCGAGAAGTCCAGGATGTCGTTGATGATGGTCAGCAGGATTTCCGACGACTTGCGAATGGTGTTCAGGTGGTCCCGCTGCTGACGTGGCAGGGGGCTTTTCAGCAGCAATTCGGTGAAGCCGATAATGCCGTTCAGCGGCGTGCGGATTTCGTGGGACATGTTGGCCAGGAATTCCGATTTGATCCGGCTGGCTTCCAGCGCCTCTTTGCGGGCAAAGTCCAGTTCGATGTTCTGGATTTCGATGGTCTCCAGGGTTTCCCGAAGATCCCCGGTGGCCTGGTCGATGTTCTGCTGCATTTCTGCCTGGGCCTGGCTCAGCTCCGACGCCATCTCGTTCAGGCCGGATTCCAGCTGTTCAAACTCCGGCCCGGCCCGGGTGTATACCCGGGTATCCAGCTTGCCTTCCTTGAGCTTGGCCACCGCTTCATTCAGCTGGAACACAGGGTGGGTAAAGGCCCGGCTCAGGCGCAGGGAAACCAGCAGGCTCAGCAGCACGCCGCCAACCACCAGCATCAGGGAGATCAGCAGCGCCTGGTAGGTTTCTTTTTCGGTGCGGATATGGGACATCTCTACGGCCACCCAGCCCAGGGGCTCGGCCAGCCCGGTGGCGGATTCCCGGGCGTCCGGGTCGAGCATGGTTTCGATCATCAGGTCTTGCAGGTACACCGGGGTGACGAAGCGGGTGCTGCTGTCTGAGCTCAGCTTGACCGGTCTTTCCGAGCCCAGGGCCGAGGCAGGGATGGTTTCGGTGCTGCCGGGGCCGCTGTGCAGCAGGCGTTGGCCGTCCCGGTCGAAGAAGGTGATGGAGCGGACATCCTGCTCTTCCAGCAGTGCCGTGGACAGGCTGCTCAGAAGGCTGCGGTTGGCCGTAAACAGGCCATACTCGGCACCGGCAGACAGCTGGCGGGACAGGGATTCGCCCCGGTCGTTCAGCAGGTTTTCGATGTTCTTCACCCAGCTGTAGGTAAAGAACAGGCCCAGCAACAGGGTGGTCAGAAGGGTGGGAACGAGGGTCACCACCAGAACTTTTTTTCGAATGCCCCAACGCCGCATACTGTGTTCCCGTCAGTCTTACGAGCCCGGTGCTGTGTTGGCAGCCAATACCGGGTACTTCCCTGTCAGCATAGATGATCCGGATCGGAATGACTGTGGCCGCCATCCCGCGTATGATTCAAAGCCGAAAGTGTATCACAGGGTTTGCGTATGATTTTCCCCACCATTGAAGATTATGTCGGCCACACGCCACTGGTTCGTTTGCAGCGGATACCGGGCAATACCTCCAATGTCATTCTGGCCAAGCTGGAGGGTAATAACCCGGCTGGTTCGGTGAAAGACCGGCCCGCCATCAGCATGATCCAGGAAGCCGAGCGCCGGGGTGAAATCCAGCCGGGTGATACCCTGATCGAAGCCACCTCCGGCAACACCGGTATCGCCCTGGCCATGGCCGCCGCCATCAAGGGCTACCGGATGGTGCTGATCATGCCCGATAACCTGAGCGAAGAACGCAGGGCTTCCATGCGTGCCTATGGTGCGGAAGTGGTGAATGTTACCCGTGACCAGGGCATGGAAGGCGCCAGGGATTTGGCAATCCGTATGGAAGCCGAAGGCAAGGGCAAGGTGCTGGACCAGTTCAGCAACCCGGATAATCCCCTGGCCCACTATCGCAGCACCGGCCCGGAAATCTGGGAACAGACTCAGGGCAAGGTGACTCACTTTGTCAGCTCCATGGGCACCACTGGCACCATCATGGGCGTGTCCCGTTACCTGAAAGAGCGCAACCCGGATGTCCGTATTATCGGGCTGCAGCCGGAAGACGGCGCCTCCATTCCCGGTATCCGGCGCTGGCCGGAAGCCTATCTGCCAAAAATCTACGATGCCGCCCGGGTAGACCAGGTGCTGGACATCGGCCAGCAGGAAGCGGAAGACACCATGCGGGCCCTGGCCCGTGAAGAAGGCATCTTCTGTGGTGTGTCTTCGGGCGGGGCCATTGCGGCTGCGCTCAAGCTGTCTGGCCAGGTTGAAAACTCGGTGATCGTGGCCATTATCTGTGACCGCGGAGACCGTTACCTGTCTACCGGTGTATTCCCGGGCGCCTGAATCGTTAATCTTCAAGAGACCAGCCAATATGAGTAAGCGCCGCCGCAAGGTTCTGCCGCAAGAACCCGTGCGTTGTGAAATTGAATCCCTCGGCCATGATGGCCGTGGCATCGCCCGAACCGACGGCAAAGTCCAGTTTGTGGACGGCGCCCTGCCCGGGGAAACGGTGATGGCAAAGATGGTCAGCACCCGCAGCAAGTTCGACGAACTGCGCACCCTGGAAGTGCTGGAAGCGGCCCCTGACCGCCAGCAGCCCCCCTGCGAATTTGCCGACCTGTGCGGCGGCTGCAGCCTGCAGCATATGAGCGCCGATGCCCAGATCCGGTTCAAGGAAGATACCTTGCGGGAGCACTTTGCCCATTTCGGGGGCATAGAGCCGGAGCAGTGGATCGAGCCCATGCGTTCACCGGATACCCTGGGGTACCGCCGCAAGGCCCGACTCGGGGTGCGTTACGTAAAAGCCCGGGAATCGGTGCTGGTGGGATTCCGGGAAAAGCGCAACAGCTTCCTGACCGACATTAGCGAGTGTGTGGTGCTGGACCCGCGTATCGGCAAACGCATCACACCGCTGCGGGAGCTACTGCACGGCATGGCTGCGTTTGACCGCATCGCCCAGGTGGAAGTGGCCTGTGGCGACGACGTTGCCGCCATGGTGTTCCGTAACATGGACGAGCTGGTGCCGGAAGACCGGGAAAAGCTGATTGCCTTTGGCCAGGCCCAGGACTTGCATATCTACCTGCAGCCGAAGGGCCCGGACACCGTGCACCGGATCTGGCCGGAATCGGCAGGCCGGGACGACGAACGCCTGGCCTACCGTATGGATGAATTCGACCTGACCATGCAGTTCCACCCCATGGACTTCACCCAGGTGAATGCCGGTATCAACCGGGACATGGTGCACCGGGCGGTTGAGTGGCTGGATATCCAGCCTGGCGAGCGGGTGCTGGACCTGTTCTGTGGCCTGGGTAATTTTACGCTGCCACTGGCCCGCAAGGGTGGCGAGGTTGTGGGTGTGGAAGGCGACGATGCCATGGTGGTTCGTGGCCGGGAAAATGCACGGTTGAACGGCCTGGATAATGTGGAGTTTTTCGGGGCTGACCTGCACGGCGACTTCACCGGCCAGGGCTGGGCGAAGGAAGGTTTCGACAAGATCCTGATCGATCCGCCCCGCTCCGGTGCCGAGGATATCTGCAAGTACCTGACCGCCTTTGGTGCCAACCGGATTGTCTATGTGTCCTGCAACCCGGCCACCCTGGCCCGGGATGCCGGTGTCCTGGTGCGTAACGGCTACCGGCTGGTGCGCGCCGGTGTGATGGATATGTTCCCGCACACCACCCATGTTGAGTCCATCGCCCTGTTCGAGCGCGACCCGCGCTGACCGGTTCGGGGAGCCGGCCTTGCCCCTGCTCCGGACGGGCCCGGGCAACGCCGGAAATTTATCAGGTAAGTTATTGCTATGGTTAAAGTTAGGGAAGAGTACGGGGTAACCGGCGACGGTGAAGTGGATATTGACCGTTGGGTTCAGCACATTGCCGAGCTGACGCATCTGGATAAGCCGGACCAGCTGCGACTGGCCTGCGAGAAAGCTGCCCTGATTGCACTGCAGGCGTTCCGCGAGGACCGCCTGTGGACGCCCGGCTCCAGCAGCTTCCGTACCGGGCTGGAAATGGCCCAGGTGCTGGCGGAACTGCACCTGGACCAGGCCAGCCTGGTGGCTGCCGTACTCTACCGGGCCGTTCGGGAAGAACGGGTCGCCCTTGAAGAAATTCGTAAAGAGTTCGGCGACGAAGTGGCCGGGCTTATCAACGGTGTCCAGCAGATGGCGGCGATCTCGTCGGTTCACCATCCGCTCAAGGGCAACGTGCTGGGCCAGAGTGAAGGCCAGCTGGACAACGTGCGCAAGATGCTGGTCACCATGATCGACGACGTGCGGGTGGCCCTGATCAAGCTGGCGGAGCGAACCTGCGCCATCCGGGCGGTGAAAGACGCTCCGGAAGAAAAACGTATGCGGGTGGCCCGGGAGGTGTTCGACATCTACGCGCCGCTGGCCCACCGGCTGGGTATCGGCCATATCAAGTGGGAACTGGAAGACCTGTCTTTCCGCTACCTGCATGCTTCCGCCTACAAGAAAATCGCCAAGCTGCTGGATGAAAAGCGGCTCGACCGTGAAGGCTATATCCACCGGGTGATCGATACCCTGCAGACCGAGCTGAAGGCTTCCGGCATCAAGGGCGACCTCAGTGGCCGGGCCAAGCACATCTACAGCATCTGGCGCAAAATGCGCCGCAAGGGCATTGATTTCTCCCAGGTGTACGATGTCCGGGCGGTGCGGATACTGGTGCCGGAAGTGCGGGATTGCTACGCCGCACTGGGTATCGTGCATACCCTGTGGCGGCACATCCCCAACGAGTTTGATGACTACATCGCCAACCCCAAGGAAAACGGTTACCAGTCCCTGCATACGGCGGTGATCGGCCCCGAGGGCAAGGTGATGGAAGTACAGATCCGTACCCATGCCATGCATGAAGAAGCTGAACTGGGTGTCTGTGCCCACTGGCTGTACAAGGGTACCGACAAGAACAACAAGTCCTCCGGCTACGATGCCAAGATCAACTGGCTGCGCCAGGTACTGGAGTGGCAGGAAGAGCTGGGTGACTTGTCCGGGCTGGCGGACCACCTGAAATCCGATGTGGCCTCAGACCGGGTCTATGTGTTTACCCCGGAAGGCCATGTGGTGGACCTGCCCCAGGGCGCCACGCCGGTGGACTTCGCCTATCGCGTGCATACCGAAATCGGCCATGCCTGCCGGGGCGCCCGGGTGAACAGCCGGATTGTGCCGCTGACCTACCCGCTGAAAACCGGCGACCAGGTGTTCATCCTGACTTCCAACAATCCGGCGCCCAGCCGGGACTGGCTGAACCCGAGCCTGGGCTACATCCAGACCTCCCGGGCCCGGGCCAAGGTGACCCATTGGTTCAAGCAGCAGGACCGGGACCGCAACGTGGTCGATGGTCGCGCCATCCTGGAAGACGAATTCAAGAGGCTGTCCATCTACGATGTTGACCTGACAGAACTGGCGAAGAAGGTTAACTACCACTCCACGGAAGACATGTTTGCAGCGGTTGGCGCCGGTGATTTGCGCCCCACCCATGTAGCCAACGTGGCCCAGCAGATGCTGGAGCCGAGAACCGAGCAGCTGGATCTCAAACTCACCGGCAATCGGAAGAAAGCCTACGACACCGAGTCGGACATCCAGATTCTGGGTGTGGGCAAGCTGAAAACCCAGGTGGCCAAGTGCTGCAAGCCGCTGCCGGGCGACCCGATTGGTGGCTACATTACGGTGGGCCGGGGCGTTACCGTGCACCGTCAGGACTGCATGACTTTCCTGAACCTGAAGGAATTCGAGCCCAACCGGATCATCGAAGTAAACTGGGGTGGCCAGCCGGCAGCGGTGTATCCGGTGGATATCGAGATCGAGGCCTACGACCGGTCAGGATTGCTGCGGGATATCACCCAGGTGCTGTCGGCGTCCAAGAGTGATGTCATGTCGCTGCATACCCAGACCAATAAAGACGAGAACACCGCGACCATGCTGGTGACGGTGGAAATCTCCAGCCTGGAACAGTTGGCGCGGTTGCTGGCGCAGATCCGTAACCTGCCGAACATCATCGACGTAAGGCGAAAGCGCGGATGAGCTATTCCATCGACGACCTGAAAACCCTGATGGCGCGCCTGCGGGAGCCGGACACCGGTTGCCCGTGGGATACGAAGCAGACCTTCGCTAGCATCGTGCCCCATACCATCGAGGAAGCCTACGAGGTGGCCGATGCCATCGAGCAGGGCGATTACCCCCATGTGAAAGACGAGCTGGGGGATCTGCTGTTCCAGGTGATCTTCTACGCCCGGATGGGGCAGGAAGAAGGTCACTTTGATTTCGATGGCATTGTCGACAACCTGGTGCGCAAACTGATCCGCCGGCATCCCCATGTGTTTCCGGAAGGTACCCTGGAAAGCCGGATAGACCCGGACAACCGGCCCACGGAAGCCTGGATCAAGGAAAGCTGGGAGCGCATCAAGGCGGAAGAGCGGGCGCAGAAGCCTGCGCCGGATGCCGATGCATTGGTCAGTCGCCTTGACGGTATCGCCCGCACACTGCCGGCCATGGCCCGGGCCGAGAAGTTGCAGCGCCGCGCTGCCCGCCACGGCTTTGACTGGCCGGATATCGGCGCGGTGTTCGACAAGCTGCACGAAGAAATCGATGAGCTGAAGGAAGCCTGGCAGGCCGCCGAAGACGGCACCGGCGAGCGGGATGCGGTGGAAGACGAGCTGGGCGACCTGCTGTTTGTGTGCGTGAACCTGGCCCGGTTCATGAAAGTGAATCCGGAGCAGGCGCTCAAGCGCACCAATCGCAAGTTTGAGATGCGCTTCCGGGCCATTGAGGAGATCCTGGCCGCCGAGGGGCGTGACATGGACGAAGAAAGCCTGGAGGCGCTGGATGCCATCTGGCAGCGGGTCAAGGGCGTGGAAAAAGGGTAACCCCAAGGCCTGATAGACTTTCCCGGGCAATCCTTAGTATCGTAACTCTCTCCCGATTACGCCCTACAGAAGGAACCCGCTGTGACAGAACTGCATCCCGATCTGCGAGAGAACGTACGTTTACTGGGTGAACTGCTCGGCCAGAGCATTCTGCAGCATCCGGGGCAGGAGTGCTTCGACCTGATCGAGGAAATCCGGGCGGCGGCGAAAGCCGATCGCCGCCAGGAGAGCGGTTCCGGCCAGCGGCTTGAAACCCTGCTGCGCCAGCTCAGCGATAACGAATTGCTGCCGGTTACCCGGGCTTTCAACCAGTTTCTCAACCTGGCCAACCTGGCCGAACAGTATCACGGTATTCGGCGCAAGCAGGGGCACCCGTCTGACCTGATGGTGGAATCCCTGAGCGAAGTTTTCGACCGGCTGAAATCCGGCGGCGTTGACCCGGAAGAACTGCATCGCCGTGTGGCCGACCTGCGTATTGAATTTGTGCTTACCGCACACCCTACCGAAGTGGCCCGCCGTACCCTGATCCTGAAATACGATGAAATGTCAGACTGCCTGGCCCGGCTGGACCATGACGACCTGATGCCGGCGGAGCGGGGTGAAGTCACCGACCGCCTGTCGCAGCTGATCGCCGAAGCCTGGCACACCGACGAAATCCGCCACGAGCGGCCCACCGCGGTAGACGAGGCCAAGTGGGGGTTTGCGGTGATCGAAAACAGCCTGTGGCAGGCGCTGCCGAAGTTTCTGCGCAGCCTGGATACTTCCCTGGAAGATGCCACCGGCAAGGGGCTGCCGTTGCAGGCGACACCGGTACAGGTTGCCTCCTGGATGGGCGGCGACCGGGACGGCAACCCGAATGTCACCCACGATGTCACCCGGCAGGTGTTTCTGCTTGGCCGCTGGATGGCGGCCGACCTGTACCTGCGTGATATCCAGTCCCTGAGAGCCGAGCTGTCCATGTGGCAGGCCAGTGCTGAATTGCAGGCAGTCACCGGTGACTCCCGGGAGCCGTACCGTCAGGTACTGGCGCAGTTGCGGGACCGGCTGACCCGTACCCGGGACTGGGCCGAGGCCAGCGTCAAGGGCGATCCGGCCGACAGCACTGACATCCTGTTCGAAAACGAAGACCTGACCGCACCGCTGGAGCTGTGTTACCGCTCGCTGGTGCAATGCGGCCTTGAACACATTGCCAACGGACCGCTGCTGGACACCATTCGCAGGGCCCACACCTTCGGGCTGCCGCTGATCCGGCTGGATATCCGCCAGGAAGCCACCCGCCATGCCGAAGCCGTCGCGGAAATGGTGGAGTATCTGGGGCTGGGTGATTACTCGTCCTGGCCGGAGCAGCAGCGCCAGGAGTTCCTGTTGCGTGAACTGCAGGGCCGTCGGCCGCTGGTGCCCAGAAACTGGGAACCCTCCGAGCCCGTCAGGGAAGTGCTTGCAACCTGTGAAGTCGTGGCACAACAAACCCCGGAAGCGCTGGGCTCTTATGTGATTTCCATGGCCAGCACGCCGTCGGATGTGCTGAGTGTGATCCTGCTGCTGCGGGAAGCCGGCATGAAGTTCCCGATGCGGGTCGTGCCGCTGTTCGAAACCCTGAGCGATCTGCAGGGCGCGCCGGACAGCATGGCCGCCCTGTACGAGGTGGGCTGGTACCGCGAATACTGTCAGGGCCGTCAGGAAGTGATGATCGGCTACTCGGATTCGTCCAAGGACGCAGGCCAGTTGATGGCCGCCTGGGCCCAGTACCAGGCCCAGGAAAAGCTGACCCGGGTGGCTGGCCAGTATGGCGTGCACCTGACCCTGTTCCATGGCCGTGGCGGCACGGTAGGCCGGGGCGGCGGCCCTGCCAACCGGGCGATCCTGTCCCAGCCGCCGGGTTCGGTGAATGGCAGCTTCCGGATTACCGAACAGGGCGAGATGATTCGCTTCAAGTTCGGCCTGCCTCGGCTGGCGGTGCAGAGCCTCACCCTGTACACCACGGCGGTTATCGAGGCGACCCTGGCGCCGCCACCGGAGCCGGAAGACAGCTGGCGCGAAACCATGGACTGGCTGACTGAAAGGTCCCTGAAGGCCTATCGGGATGTGGTTCGGGAGAATCCGGATTTTGTGCCTTATTTCCGCCTGGTAACGCCGGAAACCGCCCTGGGCAAACTGGCCCTGGGCAGTCGCCCGGCCCGGCGCAAGCCCACGGGTGGCGTGGAAAGCCTGCGGGCAATTCCATGGATCTTTGCCTGGACCCAGATGCGCCTGATGCTGCCGAGCTGGCTGGGCAGCGATGTGGCCCTTGAAGAGGCAGCACAGGCGGATCGCCTGCCGGAACTTCGGGAAATGATGCGCGGCTGGCCGTTCTTCCGCACCTACGTGGATATGCTCGAGATGGTACTGGCCAAGGCTGACCTGCGCATTGCCAGCTATTACGAGCAGACCCTGGTGGAAGACGACAAGCTCAAAGCATTGGGCGCCAGCCTTCGGGAACGGCTGACCGGATGCATTGCGCGCTTGCTGGAGCTCAAGGAGCAGCAGGATCTGCTGGAAGGCGAACCGGTGTTCGCCCACTCCATGAAAGTGCGCAACCCCTACACAGATCCGCTGCACTACCTGCAGGCGGAACTGCTGCGCCGTGACCGGGAAAGCGAAGACAAAGGCGAGGTGCCGGAGATGGTCGAGCGGGCCCTGAAAGTTACCATGGCCGGTATTGCTGCCGGCATGCGTAACACGGGCTGATGCCGGGGAGACAATGCGTTTGAACGTATCCGAGCGACTGGAACAATACCTCGCCCGCCGTGGGCTGGCCTGGACACCGGTGGATATTGCGCCGGTTACCAACCTGGATGAGGCGATCAAGGCGTCCGGGCAGGCGGCTGACTTTGCCGTGGCCACGGTACTGATCGATGTAAGCGGCCTGTTGATGGTGGTGCACCGTGCCGGAAATCCGCCATCGCTTGCGCAGCTGCGCAAGTTCACGGGCCGGCCCTTGCAGCAGCTGGAGCCGTTGCAGGCCGCCAGCTTCTTTGACGATTGCCATCCCGGCTTTATTCCGCCGGTAGGCGCGGCCTGGGACCTGGACGTGCTGGTGGATGAAGACATCTACAATGCCCGGCAACTGTGTTTTACCTCGGGCAGTGAGCAGGTTCTGATACAGATGGCTGGCGAGGAATTCCAGCGTGCCCTGAGCAACGCCCGGAGAATGGATTTCACCGGTAATGAAGCGGGTAACGGCGGCGATGATGAAGCCGATGCCACCCCGACCCTGAACAAGGTGGCAGACCGCCTGAAAGGCCTTACCCGGTTGCCGCCCATGCCGGCACTGGCCGGCCGGATGGCGGAACTGGCACAAGACCCGGAGCAGCACGGTGATGAACTGGCGAACCTGGTCGGTATCGACCCGGGCCTGGCGGCCCAGGTACTGAGGTACGCCCGTTCAGGATTGTTCGGGCAGACCCGCCAGAACGGATCCCTGGCGGAGGCGATAGAATTGCTGGGGGCGGACCGTCTGGCCCATGTGGCCCGCGGTGCAGCCGGTGTGCGTTCGTTCAGGGTTGCCCGGGACGGCGCGCTGGGCATCAACAGCCTGTGGCGCCATTCCCTGTATTGCGCGTTTATGTGCCGTGCACTGGCGGAGCGGCTGGAGCTTGACCAGGATATGGCCTACCTGTGTGGCCTGCTCCACAACTTCGGTTTGCTGCTGATTGCCTGGCTGTATCCGTCTGAATTCCGTGAATTGCAGGCGCTGCGGGAAATCAATCCGGAAAGCGACATGCGTTCGCTGGAGCGTGAAGTGTTTGGCTCCGGCGAGGGTGGCGACACCGTACCCATGGGGCATGCGACCCTGGGCGGATTGCTGTACCGCTTATGGCAGTTGCCGGAGCCGGTCATCAAGGCCGCAGGCCTGCACCAGAGTCCGGACTATCAGGGCGCTGATGAAGACTACGTGCGGATGGTTTTGCTGGCCAACGGCCTGCTGAAAAAGCGCGGGATCGGCGACGAGCTCAGCCCGGATGATATACCGGCACTGACCGATGCCCTTGGCCTGGGGTCGGTGGCACTGGAAGAAGTGCAGCAGGAAATCAGCAGTTTGTCAGCGGATCTGGACGCCCTGATAACCCCCCTCGAACCTTGAGTTCAGTCAGTTACTCATCCAATGATACGGAGGTCGACTTTCTATGCGGGGTCTGACTTCGTATAATGCGGCCTCGATTCTGGGCAGGTGTGCCGTTAACCCACTGGAATCCTGTTGAGAGGTTGCCGCAAAGGCAGGGGTCTTTGCCGCAGTTTTTCAAACGATAATATAAGACAACGGGAGCACAACGTTATGCGAATCATTATGTTAGGCGCGCCAGGCGCGGGTAAGGGTACCCAGGCCCAGTTTATTACCGAGCGTTTCGAGATCCCCCAGATCTCCACCGGTGACATGCTGCGGGCCGCGGTCAAAGCCGAGTCCGAGCTGGGCAAGCAGGTAAAGGAAGTCATGGCTTCCGGCGGCCTGGTGTCTGACGACATCATCATCGCGCTGATCGAAGAGCGCATCCAGCAGCCGGACTGCAAGAACGGCTTCCTGCTGGACGGTTTCCCGCGCACTATTCCCCAGGCCGAAGCGCTCAAGGAACAGGGCATTGCCATTGATTACGTGGTCGAGATTGCCGTAGCAGACGAAGAAATTGTCAGCCGCCTGTCTGGCCGTCGTGTGCACGAAGGCAGTGGTCGCATCTATCACGTGAAATACGATCCGCCCAAGGTGGAAGGCAAAGACGACGAAACCGGCGAGCCGCTGGTTCAGCGTGAAGACGACAAGGAAGAAACCGTACGCAAGCGCCTGGGTATCTACCACGACCAGACCGCTCCGCTGATCGGTTTCTACCAGGACTGGGCCGGTAAGGCGCCGTCTGAAGCACCCAAGTACGTGCGCGTAGAAGGTGTTGGCAGCCTGGACAGCATCCGCGACCAGATCCTGTCCCAACTCAAGTAATATCAAGGCCGGAGCGGCCCCGGAGGCACTGATTCTGTGAAGTTACTGGCACTGGATACGTCTTCCGAAGGCTGCTCCGCCGCGCTCTGGCTGGATGGCTATATTACCGAGCGCTTTGAAGTGGCCCCCCGGGGCCACACCCGTCTTCTGATGCCCATGGTGCGCGAGTTGCTCGCGGAGCAGGGGCTCACTCCTTCTGGCCTGGATGCCCTGGCGTTTGCCCGGGGGCCGGGCTCTTTCACCGGCTTACGCATTGCCACCGGCGTGGTTCAGGGCCTGGCCTGGGGGCTGGATATCCCTGTGGTGCCGGTATCTTCCCTGGCTGCTGTTGCGCTGCAAGCCATCGACAAGCATCAATTGCCCGAAGGGTCCTGCGTAGCCGTAGCTTTCGACGCCCGCATGGGTGAAGTCTACTGGGGCACTTTCCAGTGCCGTGACGGCTTGCCGGTGTTGCTGGCAGACGAGCGGGTATGCCCGCCATCGGCAGTCAGCCTGCCGGATGTCAGTGCAGATCGCTGGATCGGTGTTGGTTCCGGCTGGGCCTTTGCCGGTGACATGCCTGCGGATGTAGCGGAAACCGTCGCTGTGGTTGATGACACCCTGGTACCCCGGGCCTGTGAAGTTGTCCGGTTGGCGGAACAGGGCTACCGCCAGGGTGAAGCAGTGCCGGCGGAGCAGGCCCAGCCGGTTTATATCCGCGATGAAGTCGCCTGGAAAAAGCTGCCAGGCCGTGACTGAGCCTTCCGTGCCAGGCACCCTTGCGGTGGCCTGCAGCCCGCTGGGTGACCAGCACCAGGCCCGAGCGCTGGCTGAGGAGCTGGCACTGCCCTGGTTGGGCGTCGTCAAGCCGCAACAGGTTCGTGATTACTCCATTCTTCTGTATTCCGACGACCAGGGCCTGGCCCTGCAGATCACCGGTAAAGGTGCGCCTGGCCCGGTACGGGCCGAGTTTGTTACCGGTAAGATGGGTTATCGCCGGGAACACGGTGGCGGTACGGGCCAGCTGGTCGCCAGGGCAGTGGGCTTGCAGAAGACCCGCGCAGGTTTACACGTTCTGGATGCCACGGCCGGGTTGGGGCAGGACGCCTTTGTACTGGCTGGCCTTGGCTGCCGCGTCACCTTGCTGGAGCGAAACCCGGTGATCCATGCCTTGCTGGCCGATGGTCTGGCCCGGGCTGCGTTGAATCCGGACTGTTCGCCAATTGTGGCCAGGATGACCCTGGAAGCCGGCAGCTCCATTAACTGGCTGGCGCAGGCTGACCCGGAATCGGTGGATGTGGTTTACCTGGACCCTATGTTCCCGCATCGGGACAAGTCGGCCCTGGTGAAAAAAGAAATGCAGGTGTTCCGGCAGGTGGTGGGCGACGACGATGATTCAGCTCAATTACTGCAAGCGGCACTGAAGGCTGCCCGTTACCGGGTGGTGGTCAAACGCCCCCGCAAGGCACCATTCGTGGAAGGGCCGGAACCGGCTACCCGCATCGAAGGCAAGAGCAGCCGCTACGATATCTATTCCCTGAAAGCCCTGCCGGCCTGAGAGCCCTCCCGGGCCGCCGGCACCGGGGCTCAGGCATCCAGCATGGTGACCTGCTGGATGGCCTGGCGCTTCTCCACGCTCAGTACCAGCCGGGCATCTTCTGCCACTTCGTCCAGACCTTCGCCATAACACAGCAGGCCGTTGTCGTCGGTGGTCAGAACCCCTTCCTTCTGCATGTTGGCAATGAAGTTCCGGAACAGGGTCTTGTCGAAGAATTCCGGGGCATTCAGCCCGAACAGGATAGACATCCGCTCGGCCAGCAGGGTGCTCTGTTCCTCCAGCTCGGCGGCGGTCAGCTTGCCGGAACCGTATTTGCGCAGAATGCCCAGGGCAATGTGGTAACGCTCCAGGGTCTGGATAATGAACCGGGACAAAATACGCGCCCGCAGCATGGCTTCAGTGCCTTCTTCCGGCCGGCTCAGGCGTTCGTCGTCTACGGTCACCAGCAGGCCCTGGTCAACCAGCACATCAATCCAGTCGTTAATGACGGATTCGATCTCGTCCTGCGAGTATTTCAGGAACAGCTCTGATTGCAGGTAGGGGTAGGCCACGCTGGCCAGGAAGACGATTTTGTCACGGCGCAGGCTGGACTTGTTTTCGAACAGGCTGACAACCAGTGCCGGCAGGGCAAACAGGTGCTGGATGTTATTGCGGTAGTAGGTCATCAGGGTGGCGTTGGAGCCTTCCAGGCCGATGATGTCTCCCAGCTTCTGTGGCTGGCGGGACACCAGCCCCATGCCTTCACAGTAGGCCACCCAGTCCTTGCCACTGCCCTCGGGCAGGGTCACGGTGCCGGCGTAGGGCCGGGCTTTCAGCAGGCTGGCGTACTGGTCCAGCAGCCGGATCAGCTGGCCTTCGTCCATGGCCAGGCGCTCGGTGCCCAGCAGCACGGTGGCGGTCATGCCAATGGGGTTCACCGCAACCGAGGCGTTGATGTTGCTGGCAACCCGCTGGGCCAGGGCGTCAACGGCATCCGGCAGCCAGGATGGCCGGAACTCCGCATCGTAGGCCTCTTCGCGCCAGCTGTCGTGTACGTTGTCCAGAACCTCGGCTAACGGAATCGGGTCGCCGAAGTTGACCGCTACCCGGCCAAAGGAGTTGGTGAGCTTGCGGGCGGTCTTGGCGAGCCCGAATACGCTTTCCTTCTGTTTTTTCTTACCCCGGAGTTCGCCCAGGTACGACCGGCCTTCCATCACTTTCTCGTAACCGATATACACCGGTACAAAGACAATCGGTTTGCGGTGATCCCGCAGGAAGCTGCGCACCGTCATCGACAGCATGCCGGGCCGTGGGGCCAGCATGCGGCCGGTGCGGGAGCGGCCGCCCTCCACGAAGTATTCCACCGAGTAACCCCGGGTGAACATCACGTGCATGTATTCGTTGAACACGGTGGCGTACAGGGGGTTGTCACGGAAACTGCGGCGCATGAAGAAGGCACCGCCACGGCGCAGGATCGGCCCGACAACGGGCATGTTCAGGTTGATGCCGGCAGCAATGTGGGGCGGCATCAGACCGTTCTTGTACAGCACATAAGACAGCAGCAGGTAGTCGATGTGCGAGCGGTGGCAGGGCACATAGACCACGGCATTGTCCTGTGCTGTTTCCTTGGCCACCTTGATGTTGTTGATGGCAATACCGTTGTAGATCCGGTTCCACAACCAGGCCAGCACCAGTTCCAGGAAGCGTATGGTGACAATGGACATGCTGGCGGCGATTTCGTCGGCGTACTTGTAGGCCTTGGCCCGGACTTTCTCCGGGGGAATATCGTCCTTGGCGGCGGTTTCGCGAATGGCTTCTTTCACCGCCTGGGTGCGTACCAGGCCTTCCACCAAGGTGCGGCGGTGGGACAGGTCTGGCCCCAGTACCGCCTGGCGTACCCGACGGAAATGGGTGCGCAGCAGGCGCGCCAGTTTGCGGTTGGCTTTCTGCTCGTTATTCCGGTATTCCTCAACCACCTGGTTGAGTGACAGCGGCTGGTTGAACTGCACGTAGGTGTTGCGCCCGTGGACCAGGATAATCAGGAACTTCTGTAAGCGGCCGGCGACTGACCAGGTGTCAGACAGCAGCAACTTCACCAGGGATTTTTCCTTGTCCGGAGAACGACCCCAGAACAGGGAAACCGGAACAATCTGTACGTCCTGCTCGGGGTGTTCCAGCCCGAAACGGACCAGATCACCGAATTCCCTGGTGGGAACGGGCTTGTGCCGGCCGCCGCGGAACAGGCCGCCAATCCGCTTGTACAGAAAGAAAAACGAATGGGATGGCCCGTTCTTGACGGGAAGGACTGGCGTGGCACCGGGCAGCCGGGCCTGGATGACCTCCTGCTCCAGCACCAGTCGGCTGGAAAGCGAACTGTATTGGAGCACGTAACACACCGGCTTCTGCGGATCGAGGCCGAGGGCTTCAAGGGTGTTGCCGCTGACATCCGTCCTGACCCAAAGGAACAGGATCTTGCGGAAAAGAGACAGGATCAGGCTGCGAATACCCTGATAAAGTCGCATAAGGTGCTACTCCGGTGCTGGAAACAGGCGCCAAGTTTAACGGGTTGGAGCGGGGCCGGAAAGCGCTATGCCGATTCTGGCCGGTGAATGTGATGTGGTACATTGCCACGGAACGTAATCGCTGCAGGTACAAGGCAAGGGTATGGTCGATCAAAACATGCAATGGGTACCGGGTTGGTCTGAACAGGGGCCGGAGCCGGGTGACCTGTTACTGGCGTTTGCCGGTAACAGCATTCTCAAACCCGGTGACGGCTGGTTTCTGACCTGGGGCGGCTCCGAAATGGGTGACAGCCGGCCGGAAGCCCTGATGCTTGGCACCGTCGGCGGCCGAAGGCTATATGTGACGGCATTGCCCGACACCGGCCTGCCCGGGCTGGAAACCCTGAGCCTGCGCGAGGCCATGTTGCATACGCCTGATGCCCCCTCCGAACTGCTCAGTACCGGTTTCCAGGTGTGGCAGTGGTGGCAGGACCATCGCTATTGCGGACGCTGTGGCGAGCGCACGGGGCCGCATCCCCGGGAGCGCGCCCGTTGGTGTGGCCGGTGTAACATTCCCTGGTACCCCAGGATTGCCCCTTGCATCATTACTGTGATTCGCCGGGATGATCGTTTTCTGCTGGCCCGGTCGGCCCGGGTAACCCGAAATTTCTTCAGCCTGATTGCCGGTTTTGTGGAGCCGGGGGAGAGCCTGGAGCAGGCCGTGGCTCGGGAAGTGATGGAAGAAACCGGCCTGGAAGTGACCAATATCCGCTACCAGGCTTCCCAGCACTGGCCATTTCCCCATCAGCTGATGGTGGGCTTCCTGGCAGACTATAAAAGTGGCGAGCTGAAGCTGCAGGAAGACGAGCTGGCCGAAGCAGGCTGGTTCACGCCGGAGGAGCATCCGCCGATCCCGCCGGAAACCACCATTGCCGGCCGCCTGATCAGTGCCATGAAAAAGGAAATCGCCGGTGGGTCGGGTAACTGATCATGGCTGATGCACGTCCCAGGGTATTGGTGTTCGATTCCGGCGTGGGTGGCCTGAGTGTGGCGTCCTGCATTCACCAGGCCTTGCCGGGGGCCGAGCTTGTTTACCTGGCTGACAACGCCGGCTTCCCTTATGGCGATAAACCGGAGCAGGTGGTGATCGAGCGCAGCTGTGGCCTGATCATGGGGTGCCTGGCCCGGTGGCGCTGCGATGTCATTGTGATCGCCTGTAACACCGCGAGTACCGTGGCCTTGCCCAGCCTGCGATCCAGAACGGACATTCCGGTGGTGGGAGTGGTGCCGGCGGTGAAGCCCGCCGCCGCCTGCAGTGAAAACCGGCGCATCGGCTTGCTGGCTACCCCGGCCACGGTGCGGAGACCTTACCTGGACGACCTGGTGCGCGAGTTTGCGGTGGATTGCCAGGTGGTTCGGTTGGGGCATCCGGGACTGGTGCTCTGGGCCGAAGCCCTGGTGTCTGGTGCCGAGCCGCCTCAGCAGGATCTGGACCAGGCTATGCAACCGCTGCGGGAAGCGGGGGTTGATACCGTGGTGCTGGGCTGTACCCATTACCCGCTGTTGCTGCCCTGGTTACGCAAAAGCCTGCCGGACGTGCGCTATTGGGTAGAGTCTGGTGAGGCGATTGCCCGAAGGGTGGCCTACTGGCTGGAGGAAGCCGGACGTTTGCCAGAGGCGGAGACACCCAGGGAGGCAGGGCTGCCGGTTGTCCGGGAAGCCTGCTTTACCGGCGAGGTAGGGCCACAGATGGATCTGTTCCTGGCTGAGATGGGAATTCCGGTGGGGCAGGTGACTGGCCACTGGCCCGGCGTTACAGCAGCCGGGTCAGTTTGAACATGGCCAGGAATTCCAGTGCCGGAATTGCCCGCTTGTGGCAGCAGTAGGTTTTGAAGTCATCACCGCGGAAGCGTGACTTGGTGAACTCCAGCCCCTTGAAGTTATAAAGGAAGTTTCCTTTCTCGTAGACGCCGTGCAGCAGCGATTTCAGCAGCCGGCTTTCCTGGTGCTCGGTGGTTTTATCCAGCGATAGCGGAATCAGTCCCAGATCCAGGTAAGGCACGCCTTCTTCTTTGAACACGTCCATGGCATGTGCCATCAGGGTGTAAAAAATACCCTGGCGGAAATCGGCGTTGGCCCGGGAAATATTGGGCACGTAGCTGATGATTTCGTTGTTGCGATACACCGGGTCAAAGTAGATAAAGCCCACCGCCTTGTCGTCCTGGTAGGCGTAGAAGTGGCGCTCGTTCTCTCGGTACTCCATTTCCATCGGCCGGATCAGGAAACGGATTTCATTACTTTTGCACTTGCGGGTACGAATCCAGGCCTCGGAAATTTCCCGAGTGTGGTCGTCACTGAACCGCTCTTTAACGGTAATGCCGCTCTTTTCAGCCTGGTTGAGGGCAGTACGCAGAATCTGCTTCTTCTTGCCGCTCAGGCTCCATTTACGGAGGTCGATCCGGGACTCGCTGCCAAACTGGGTGCCGTAGAGGCCAAAGCGCAGGTGCAGGAAATCCACCACCGGCTTGGATACCTGGATGTAGCAGGCATTCGGGAATTTCTGGTGAAAGCGTTCCAGGATGGCAGGGAAGTGTTCGGGCGCGCTGACCGGGTCAGACAAAACAAAGGTGCCGCCCCATTTGCGCATGTAGGCAATGTAGCCCATGCCGGGCACGTCAAAGTATTGCATGCCCGGTTGCAGGGTAGAGAACGACTGGGTGTGGGCTCCGTACCTTTTCAGGTAGTTAACCCGCTCGGAGAAGGAGAACTGGCCATCGGCCAGGTCCCTGACGCTGTCGAGTGCGAGAATCTGATCGGTCATGGTGAAGCTCCCGTTATCCGGTTGTTATTGTTTTGGTCGGCGGGCAGGGGTCAGGCCTGCTTTTGCCCGAGAATCGACCAGTAACAGTCCATGTTGAGAAGCTTGAACTTTTTCTTTTCCGTTACCTGCAGGCCAAGGCGCTGCATGTGTTCGGGATAGTTGTAGATTTTGTGAAAAGCGTTGTTGGCAAACAGCCAGAAGGTGAACACTGCCATGTACCAGTACATCTTCTTGAACAGGCGGGACAGCAGGTTTCCGGTGGGGTAGCAGAAGTCACCGACAACCACCTTGGCATCGGCCTTGCCCAGCCGGATCAGGTGTTCCAGTACTTTTACCATCATGTCTTCGTCGAAAACGTTCAGGAAAAAGTTGGCCACCACCATGTCGTATTGCTCGAACTCGTCCACCTTCATGATGTCACTGTGAATGCGGCGAATGGTCAGGTTGGGCGCCTCGCTGTGCTGGGCTTCGGCAAACTTGCGCAGCATGGTTTCGGACAGGTCGACCACGGTCACGTCGGCGCCCAGCTCGGCGGCGCGAATGGCATCTCGGCCATGGCCAACGCCGGCAAACAGGATTCGGTCGCCGGGTTTCACGGTTTCCACGTCCAGCATGGCGGTTTTGCAGCGGTGGATGTTCTTGCCGCTGTAGAGGTTGCTCAGAAAGTCGTAAACAGGGCCGATGTATTTATATTTGTCGCGCATATCACTGCAGCCTTCGTTCTTGTTCCCTGGGGCCGTCACCGTTTTTATGGTTTTTGATCCGGCGTAAGCCGGTGCGGTGATCGGTTGTGATGGATCGAGCTTAGAGAAGGCTGTGGTCGAAATATGTGCAGTAGGCCGCATTTCCGGATACACAAAGTAACGCTCTGCAACGCTTTGCAAACTGCGTCAATATTTACAATAAGAGTGTCAGACAATCAATAATTGAAGTGTGAATTATGGAATAGAGCCGTGTGCCGGCAGGGTGCAGCTGCCCTGATAATGTGCAGTCTGGTTCGTCATTTTATTGTCGGTCCGGGTTGTGTAAGTTTGCAGTCTGTCACCACCCTGTCACCTGTGGTGTGCAAGAATTGAGCGATATCGTTTTCGTGGCCCGCATTATGCAGGTACCGGTTTGCTGGCATCGTTGCCGGCTACGTGAAGATCAGAGAAGGAGTTCTACCATGACAAAACGGCAGGTCAGCGGCGGTGAAGCGTCGTCAAGGGTGCTGGAGCAGTTACGCGGAAAAAGAGTGCTGATTACCGGAACAACCGGTTTTCTCGGCAAGGTGGTACTGGAAAAGCTGATCCGGGCGGTTCCGGATATCGGTGGTATCTATCTGCTTATCCGCGGCAACAAGCGTCATCCGGATGCCCGCAGCCGCTTTCTGAACGAAATCGCCACATCCTCGGTGTTCGATCGCCTCCGCGAGGCAGATACCGAAGCATTCGATGCTTTCCTTGAAGATCGAATTCACTGTGTAACCGGTGAGGTCACCGAGCCCGGCTTTGGTCTGGGAGAGCCGGCCTGCCGCAAACTGGCCATGGAGCTGGATGCGGTCATCAACTCCGCAGCCAGTGTGAATTTCCGGGAAGAACTCGACAAGGCGCTGACCATCAACACCCTGTGCCTGGAAAACATCGCACAGCTGGCCCGCATGAATCCTGCCCTGGCGGTGTTGCAGGTATCCACCTGCTATGTGAATGGCATGAACTCCGGGCAGGTGGCCGAGGCGGTGATCAAGCCGGCAGGCGAGGCTATCCCGCAATCGCCCGAAGGTTATTACGAGATTGAAGACCTGGTGCGGCTGCTGCACGACAAGATCGAGGATGTCCGCTCCCGTTACACCGGCAAAGCGCTGGAAAAGAAACTGGTGGAGCTGGGCATTCGCGAGGCCAACCGCTATGGCTGGAGCGACACCTATACCTTCACCAAGTGGCTGGGCGAGCAGCTGTTGATGAAAGCACTGCAGGGGCGGAGCCTGACCATCGTGCGGCCTTCGATTATCGAAAGTGCGCTGGAGGAACCGGCGCCCGGCTGGATTGAAGGGGTCAAGGTGGCTGATGCCATCATCCTGGCCTATGCCCGCGAAAAGGTCACCCTGTTCCCCGGCAAGCGCTCCGGCATTATTGATGTTATACCGGTCGACCTGGTGGCCAACGCCATCATTATGGGGCTGGCAGAAGCCCTGGCCGAGCCGGGTGAACAGCACATCTACCAGTGCTGCAGTGGCGGTTCCAACCCGGTTACCCTGGGCCAGTTTATCGATCACCTGATGGAAGAATCGAAAACCAACTATGCCGCCTATGACCACCTGTTCTACCGCCAGCCGAGCAAGCCCTTTGTCGCCGTAAACCGGGGCCTGTTTGACCTGGTGGTGAGCGGCGTTCGCCTGCCTCTGAGCATCACAGACCGGGTGCTGAAACTGCTGGGCAACGCCCGGGACCTGAAATGGCTGCGCAACCTGGATACTACCCAGTCCCTGGCGACCATCTTCGGTTTCTATACCGCCCCGGATTATGTGTTCCGCAACGACCGTCTGCAGGACCTTGCCGAGCGGATGGGGCAGACCGACAAAGCCCTGTTTCCGGTTGATCCCAAGGCGATTGACTGGCAGCACTACCTGCGCAAGATCCACCTTGCCGGCCTGAACCGCTATGCGCTGAAAGAGCGCAAGGTCTACAGCCTGAAATCTTCCCGCCAGCGTAAAAAAGCGGCCTGAGCCGCTACCTCACCGGGCCCGGCCAGGCACCTGTCCTGGCCCGGATTACTGCCTTATGAGAATGCCATTTGGACGTTAGTCTAATTCATTGTGTAGTGGCACACATGTTGAACTACGGGTATCTGTCTTAAGAAGGACTGATAAAGTCCCACCACCCTGAATTTTGAAAACCCATAATGACAACAGACTCTTAATAGGGGGAGCACAATGACTGATAAACAGGTATATCCGGTGAGTCCGGAAGTGGCCGATCGCGCACTGGTTACCCGCGAACAGTACGAAGCCATGTATCGCCAGTCGGTAGAAGACCCGAACACCTTCTGGGGCGAGCACGGCAAGCGCCTGGACTGGATCAAGCCCTACAGCAAGGTCAAGAATAGCACCTACGACTACAACAACCTGTCCATCAAGTGGTTTGAAGACGGCGTGCTGAACGCCTCTGCCAACTGCCTGGACCGTCACCTGAAAGACCGCGCAGACCAGACCGCCATTATTTTCGAAGGCGATGATCCCTCGGTTTCCCGCAACGTCACCTACCGCGAACTGCACGAAGAAACCTGTAAGTTTGCCAACGTACTGAAAGATCAGGGCGTCAAGAAGGGTGATGTCGTCACCATCTACATGCCGATGATTGTTGAAACTGCCGTTGCCATGCTGGCCTGTGCCCGTATCGGTGCCATCCACTCGGTGGTGTTTGGTGGTTTCTCTCCGGAAGCACTGGCAGCCCGCGTTGTTAACGGCAAGTCCCGCTTTGTGATCACCGCCGACGAAGGCCTGCGTGGCGGCCGTGCCATCCCGCTGAAGAAAAACGTGGATGCCGCCCTCAAGCACGAGGAAGACGCCAAGGTTGACCGCGTAATTGTGGTAACCCGTACCGGCAACGACCAGGTGCCCTGGACCGAAGGCCGCGATGCCCGCTACGAAGACCTGATGAAAAACGCCTCGGCCGAGTGCGAGCCGGAGCCGATGAACGCGGAAGACCCGCTGTTCATGCTGTACACCTCCGGTTCTACCGGCGCCCCGAAAGGCGTTCTGCACACTACCGGTGGTTACATGGTGTATGCCTCCATGACCCACCAGTACGTGTTCGATTATCACGATGGCGACGTGTACTGGTGTACCGCTGACTTCGGTTGGGTAACCGGCCACAGCTACATCCTGTACGGCCCGCTGGCCAATGGCGCCATCACCCTGCTGTTTGAAGGTGTGCCCAACTATCCGGACAGCTCCCGCATGGGGCAGGTGGTGGACAAGCACCAGGTCAACATCCTGTATACCGCACCGACCGCTATCCGTGCCCTGATGGCCGAAGGCGAGTCCTGCATGAGCGGCACCAAGCGTGACAGCCTGAAGCTGCTGGGTTCTGTGGGTGAGCCCATCAACCCGGAAGCCTGGGAGTGGTATCACCGGGTGATCGGTAACAGCAAGTGCCCGATTGTGGACACCTGGTGGCAGACCGAGACCGGCGGCATCCTGATTTCCCCGCTGCCGGGCGCAGTAGACCTGAAGCCGGGCTCCGCTACCCTGCCGTTCTTTGGCGTACAGCCGGCGCTGGTGGATAACGAAGGTAACATCCTGGAAGGCAAGACCGAGGGCAACCTGGTCATCATGGACAGCTGGCCGGGCCAGATGCGCACCATCTACGGTGACCATGAGCGCTTCATCCAGACTTACTTCAGCACCTACAAAGGCATGTACTTCACCGGTGACGGTGCCCGTCGCGACGAAGACGGTTACTACTGGATTACCGGCCGTGTGGACGACGTACTGAACGTATCCGGCCACCGCCTGGGTACTGCCGAAGTTGAAAGCGCGCTGGTTGCCCACGAAAAAGTGGCCGAAGCCGCTGTTGTAGGCTATCCGCACGAGATCAAGGGGCAGGGCATCTACGTTTACGTAACCCTGGTTCAGGGCGAAGAGCCGTCTGACGAACTGAAGAAAGAACTGGTGCAGTGGGTGCGCAAGGAAATCGGCCCGATCGCCTCTCCGGACGTGATCCAGTGGGCGCCTGGACTGCCCAAGACGAGATCGGGCAAGATTATGCGCCGGATTTTGCGTAAGATTGCCGCTAACGAGCACGATCAGTTGGGTGATACTTCTACCCTGGCTGATCCGGGCGTAGTGGATGAGCTGATCGACAGCCGGGCGTTCAAGTAACCCCGACGCTCGACAGCCCTTAACCTGTGAGGAATCTGTTGAATGACACAAACAATTATCGTCGCTGATGATCACCCGTTGTTTCGGGCAGCATTGAAACAGGCGGTCAATCAGGCGGTGCCGGATGCCGAGACCGTAGAGGTCGACAGCATCAAGGCCCTGCAGGCGGCGGTAGAGTCGCACCCGGATGCCGATCTGATCCTGCTGGATCTGAATATGCCGGGTGCCCACGGCTTCTCGGGTCTGGTGTTCATGCGTGGCCAGTACCCGGGCTTGCCGGTGGTGGTTGTGTCAGGATCGGAAGACTTGCAGGTTATGCGCCGTTCGGTGGACTACGGTGCCTCCGGGTTTATTCCCAAGAGTGCGCCGCTGCCAACCATTACCGAGGCTATCCAGGCGGTTCTGGAAGGCGATGTCTGGTTGCCGGAAGGCGTGGCGGACAAGATCGAACGCATGCAGGCTGAAACCACGGATTTCTCCGAGCGTTTGGCGTCACTGACGCCGCAGCAGTTCCGGGTGCTGGGTATGCTGGCCGAGGGACTGCTGAACAAGCAGATCGCCTATGACCTGGATGTTTCGGAGGCGACCATCAAGGCGCATATCACGGCGGTGTTCCGCAAGCTTGGGGTTCGTAACCGGACCCAGGCGGTGATTGCCATTCAGCAGATGGAGCTGGATCCTTCGGAGCAGTCGCTTTCGGGGGGCTGAGGCTTTAGCTTTTAAGTTTGTTTCATAACGGGAGCCTTTGGGCTCCCGTTTTGTTTTGGGGCCCTTGAGTTTGGGTGCTGTGCTGCTGTTGGGGCATACCATTGGTTGCCAGGCGCTCCGGTGCCAGACAAAGGCTCCAAAGCACTAGCTCCCCGCATACCCAAGCTCCTTATTAACGAGGTTGAACAGCTCCCCTCCCTGGTGCCACCGGTCAAAGTTCTCCAGAAACTGATCGGTGAGCGCCCGGTGCCAGCCGATGAAATCGCCCGCCATGTGCGCCGTCATAATCACATTCTCCCGCTCCCACAGCGGATGATCAGACGGCAACGGCTCTTCCTCGAATACATCCAGCGCCGCCCCGGCAATCTCGCCTTCATCCAGCGCCTTCACCAGGTCCCCGGTTTTCACAATCGGCCCACGGCCAATATTGATCAGGCGGGCAGATTTCTTCATCACCGCAAAGGCCCTGGTATCAAACAACCCCTCGGTCTGGGGCGTCAGCGGTGCCGCAATCACCACAAAATCCGCGTGCCGGAGCTGGTCATAAAGTTCGTCATTGCCGTGCACCGCTTCAAAATCCGGGTCTGTCTTTCGGGGAGTGCGGGCAATGCCGTGGGGGTGCATGCCGATGGCCTTCACCAGCCGGCCGATCTGCCGGCCGATGGAGCCCGCGCCCACCACCAGCACCTGCTTGCCTTCTGCCCGCTCGGTATCCCGGTGCTGCCACTGGCGCTTGTCTTGAAGGCGGATGGAGCGGGGAAAGTCCTTGGCGAACATCAGAATGCTGCACAACACATATTCGGCAATAGTGCGGTCGAAAATACCCCGGGCGTTGGTGACGATAACATCGCTCTTGATCAACGCCGGAAACATCAGGGCATCTACCCCGGCACTGGTGGCGTGAATCCAGTGCAGGCGGTCTGCGGCGGGCCAGGCGGCTTCCAGCGCTTCGGTGCGGAAGTCGGTCACCATCATCACGTCGGTGCCGGGCAGGGTGTCCCGCAGGGTTTGCTCGTCCCAGGCAAAGCGCACTTCGGCCCGTGCCTTGACGGCTTCGATGCCGGCCGGGGCATCTTCGCCCGGGGCGGTCAGAACAGTGATAACCGGTTGGCGGGATTCGGTCATTTCAACTCCGGAGATTGCTGAAGGCGTTTAATGGTCTTTTTATAGTCTGGTAGCGGGGCCGGCCGGGGTCAATGTTGGCGGTTTCCTTGTACCTCTCATTTTTCGTGACTACGCTGCAATCAGGCCTTTATTTCCTGATGCGTGGAGGTGCATATGGCAGACCCGGTAAACAAGGACACAGGTGAGTCCAAGCCGCGGAAAATGAAGTACCGTAAGGCGAAGGCCAGCTGGAACCCGGCCATGCAGGCCATCCCGGTATCCGGCATTCGCCGCCTTGTGAATATGGCAGCCACCATGAAAGATGTAATCCATCTTTCCATCGGCCAGCCGGACCTGCCAACGCCGAAACATATTATCGACGCCTACGTGGATGCCCTGAATGCCGGCCAGACCGGTTACACCATGGACGCCGGCCTGCCGGAGTTGCTGGTGGCGCTGCGGGACTACTACGGCAAGCGATATAACCGCAAACTCACCCGCGATAACATCCTGGTGACCAGCGGCGCCACCGAGGCCATGTACCTGGCCATTTCCGCCACTTCGGCCCCGGGGCGGCAGTTCATCGTGACGGACCCGTCGTTCCTGCTATACGCGCCACTGATCCGCATGACCGGGGGCGAGGTGAAGTTCATCCCCACCCGGGCAGAGAACGACCACCAGCTGGACCCGGACGAAGTGATCCGGGCCATGGGCTCGCGCACCTTCGCGTTGATCCTGAACAACCCGAATAACCCCACCGGCGCGGTTTACCCCCGCAGTACCGTGGAGACCATACTGGAAGAATGCGCCTACCGGGGCATCCAGGTGTACGCCGACGAGGTGTACGACCACATGCTGTTTGATGACGATGACTTTGCCAGTGTGCTCAACTGCTCTATGGACCTGGACAACATCATGTGCATCAGCAGCTTCTCCAAGACCTACAGCATGGCCGGGCTGCGGGTAGGCTGGGTGATTTCCAGCCAGGCCGCTATCAAGTCCCTGCGCCGGTACCACATGTTCACCACGTCGGTGGCCAACACACCCGCCCAGTTTGCCGGGGTGGCCGCACTGAACGGCGACCAGCAATGCGTAAAGGATATGGTGGATATATACCGGGAGCGGCGGGACAAGATTGTGGACCTGATTGACCAGACGCCATACCTCACCGGCTACAAGCCCGGCGGCGCCTTCTATGCCTTCCCGAACCTGCCGCCCCATGTGGACGGCTCTGATGTAGCCTTGCGGATGCTCAAGGAAACCGGCGTTTGTGCCGTGCCCGGGGATGCCTTTGGCGAAAGCTGCACCAACGCCTTGCGCTTCAGCTTCTCCACTCCCTGTGAGCGGCTGGATGAAGCCTTCGACCGGATCATCCCCTGGATGGCCAAGCAACAGTTCTGATACCGGAGTTTAAGTTGTCAGTGCCCCGGAGATGCCGCACTATAGTGGCATTTCCGAGGAGACTGACTTATGACGGACGTATTGAAACCTTTCCTGAGACTGGCTGCGCTGTTTGCCGTGGTGCTGGTCAGCGGCTGTGCCAGCTTTTCCCCGTATTCCATTTCCGAAGGTGAAATCGAAGGCCACCTGAAAAATGCCGTGGCCAAGTACGACCGTGAGCAGCTGAACAGCGGTTCGCCGCTCAGCCTGAGCCTGAGTGATGCCGATATTACCCTCGGGCCGGACGGTCGCGATGTGGCGGTCATCGACCTGAAAGGGCAGGTGGCCCTGAACGCGTTGATGACCAGACTGCCGGTAGACCTGGCCCTGAAAGTGGAAGGTGCCCCGGTCTACGACAGCCAGGAAAAAGCCGTGTATATCCGCCGGCTGCAGTTGCTGGAAAGCTCCGTGGATTCACCCTTCTTCAAGGGCGACCTGGCGCCGGTTACCGATACCGTGATGCGGGTGGTGGCCCAGATGCTGGAAACCATGCCGGTGTATCGGCTGGATGAAACCGATACCGCCCAGCGCATGTTCGGCCTGGTGCCCATGGATATCCGGGTAGCCCCGGGCCGGCTGGAGTTTGTAATGGCGGAGTAACCTGCCTCGATTGCTGACCGGCATCCATAAAAAACGCCAGGTGGTTTCCCGCCTGGCGTTTTTCGTTGTTGCCGGTTTAAGGATCAGGCGGTGGCTTTAAGGGCTTCCTCGAAGATTCCGCACGCCTCGTCAATCTGCTGTTCGTTGACGATCAGCGGCGGCAGCCAGCGTACGATTTCCTGGTAGGGGCCGCAGCGCAGCATCAGCAGGCCCCGCTTCTCGCATTCCTTGAGAATCTTGCCGGCCCGCTCGCCGTCCGGGCATTCGCCCCGGCGCATTTCCACCCCGATCATCAGGCCCTTGCCACGCACATCGGCCATGTCCGGGTAGTCTTTCTTCAGGTTATGCAGGTTGTCCCACAGGCGTTTGCCCATGCGGTCGGCGTTCTGCACCAGGCCTTCTTCCTGGATCACCTCGATGGTTGCGATGGCCGCGGCTGCAGCCACTGCGTTACCGCCGTAGGTGCCGCCCTGGGAGCCGGGCCAGCCCTTGGCCATGGTTTCCTCAGACGCCGCCAGCGCGGAAATCGGGAAGCCGCTGGCCAGCCCCTTGGCAATCATGATGGCATCCGGCGTTACCCCGAAGTGCTCGTGGGCCCAGAACTTGCCGCTGCGGCCGAAGCCGGCCTGAACTTCATCGAATACCAGCATGATGCCGTGCTTGTCGCAGCGTTCCCGCAGCCCCTGCATAAAGCGGGCATTGGCGGGCACGTAGCCACCTTCCCCCTGAACCGGCTCGATCAGCATGGCAGCGGTTTCTTTCGGGGCGGAATAGGTGACAAAGATGCGGTCCAGTTCTTTCAGGCAGAAATCGGTGGCTTCGTCTTCACTCCAGCCGTAGTGGAAGGCGTGGGGGAAGGGGGAAACCACGACACCACCCATCATCGGGCTGACCCCGGCCCGAAGGCCGACGCTGGAGGTGGTCATGGACAGCGAGCCCATGGTGCGGCCATGGAACCCGCCATGGAACACAATGATGTTGGGCCGGCCGGTTACCTGCCGCACCAGCCGGATGGCCCCCTCGGCCACTTCGGTGCCGGCGTTGGAGAAGAAAAAGGCATTGAGCGGATCTGGTGTGAGCGCACCGAGTTTTTCCGCCAACTCCGGTAACCGGGGATTCATCACCGTGGTGGCCTGGGCGTGAATCATGGTGGCCACCTGTTTCTGGGCGGCTTCCACCACTTTCGGGTGGCAATGGCCGGTACTGGTTACCCCGATACCCGAGGTGAAATCCAGGTAGCGACGGCCGTCTGTATCAACAATGTAGGCGCCTTCGCCCTTGGCGGCGGTGATGCCGGTAGCCTGCTTGAGCAGGGGAGAAAGTTTGCCTTTGTGGTCGGTCATGGATACCTCCCGAAGTGAATGGAACAGCTCTCTATTGCAGCCTAGTCACGGGGCCAGCCGTTTACAAATAGCGTCGCCGATTTCACGGGTGGCGCGCCGGTCTCCGCCGTGTTCGGCCAGGTCTGCCGCCACCGCATCGAACAGTTCTTTGCCGGCCTGGGCCAGGGTCGGGTCTTTACGGCCCAGCCAGTCGAGCATGCGGGCGGTGGTGAACAGCATGGCGGTGGGGTCGGCAATGCCCTGGCCGGCGATATCCGGGGCGCTGCCGTGGGTAGGCTCGAACATCGACGGCATGTCCGGGTCTGTGGGGTTCAGGTTGCAGGAGGGGGCCACTCCCATGCCGCCGGAGATCACTGCGGCCAGGTCAGTCAGGATGTCGCCCTGCAGGTTGCTGGCCACCACCACGTCAAAGGCCCAGGGGCTGGATACAAACTTCATGCAGGCGGCATCCACCAGCTCGTGGTGGGTGGCCACATCCGGGTATTCCCGGGCGATGTCCTCGAACACCTCGGTGTACATGTCGCCCCAGTAACGCAGGGCATTGCGCTTGGTTATCAGGCACACCTGGCTTTCACAGGTGGAACCGTCGCACCGGTGGAAGCTGCGGGTGCGGCCGTCCTGAACGCGCTCGGCGGCGCGCTGGCGGGCCTGCTCGAAACCGTAGCGGATAATCCGCTCGGTGGCCCGGCGGGTGAAAACTTCCATCTGGGTCGCCACTTCATCCGGCGTGCCCTGGCGCAGGCGGCCACCCTGGCTGACATACTCGCCTTCGCTGTTTTCGCGGATCACCAGCATGTCGATGTCCCGGGCTCGATCATCTTTCAGGTACTGGCGGGCGCCGGGCAATAACCGGGCCGGGCGTTCGCACACCCACTGGTCAAAGCCTTTGCGCATCTCCAGCAAGGGCGCAAGGGAAACGCTGTCTGATAGCAGGTAACGGTTGGTGTCATCGACCGGCCCGGGGTCGCCCAGTGCGCCCAGCAGAATGGCGTCATAGGCTTTCAGTTGCTGCAGGGCATCCTTCGGCCAGCTTTCGCCGTATTCCTCATGCCAGGCGTGTGAGGGCCAGGGAAACCGTGTCCACTCCAGGGCCAGCTCGTGCTTTGCACGCAGGGTTTCCAGGCAGCGGACGGCTTCTGCCACCACTTCCGGGCCAATGCCGTCACCGGGGGTAACGGCGATGCGAGCGGTCTGGGCCATTCCCGAACCTCCTTCATGCTTTGCTGTAGGGTGTGATGCAACACCGTCAGTGTAGTTCCCGGCAGGTCAGATGCCAGTGGCAAAGCCGTGTTTCCGGATTTGTTGTTTTACCCCTGCAGACTTGCTGGCTATAGTGGCAGGTAATTGATTTCTGGAACGGCTTACTCAGCCGGATTGTGGCTGAGGGGGTGGAAGTGCCCTAAGAGTATTACTGGCTGCGATCCCAGGGCATTGTGCTGTATCAGGGCTATCGGTTCGCCCGGCCCGGATTCGAGTGCCTGCCGGAGCCGGTGTTCCCCGATTGATCATGTTTTAACAGGATACCCGCGTGCTGTATCGGATAATTACCCTGATTGGCGGCCTGGTGTTTGTGGCCGCATTGTTTGCCCTGGTGTGGTTCTTCTGCAAGAAGTTCCTGGAGCACCACGATGTAACCGACCAGACCTCTGACCGGGCCATGGTGCTGGCCACCTGGACCTTTGCCGGCATTGCCATCGGGCTGGTGTTTGCAGTGGTAGGTGCCTTTGTACTGGGCCCCTGGGCTTTCTATCGCACCTTGCGGGGCCATGGTGTGAACATTTCCGATGGCGCTGCCATCTGGTGGGGGTTCGGGATTGTGGCGGTGTCTCTGGGCATTACCGCCACCTGCTTCTTCGGCTTTCTGATGCTGGTCGGGGCTTACTGATTCCCCGACAGGCTCCGCAGCAGGTCCCGGAACCACACCAGTGCAGGCTCTCCTTCATAGGCCTTGTGCCAGTACAGGTGCACGTCTAACGAAGGCAGCTGTGCCGGCGGGCCCATCACCTGAATGTCGGAACGCTCAGCGATAATCCGGGCGTAGGTTTCCGGCATGGTTAGCAGCAGGTCTGAATTTTCCACCACCCGGCAGGCGGCATAGTAATGCTGGCACCGCAGGCGGATATTGCGGCGAACGCCACGGCGAGACAGCTCGAAATCCTCAATGCCCGGCCCCTCGGTTCGGGACGACACCAGCACGTGTTTCGCCGCCAGATAGCTGTCCATATCCAGCCCGTCTTTCACCACCGGGTGCCCTCCACGGGCCAGCACCACCAGCCGGTCCTGCCGCAGTAATTCATGGCTGGTGTGATTGCTCACCGGCAGCAGCACATCAATGGCAAAGTCCAGCTTGCCGGCGGCCAGCTGGGTTTCCATATCCCGCCGCGGAATTCGCTGGCTGACGATTTCCATTTCCGGGTAAGGCTCCAGCCGGTTCATCAGCTGGGGCAGGAAGGTGGACTCCAGCACATCCCGCAAACCGAGCGAGTAGGTTTTACGCTGAGTGGCCGGGTCGAAGGCGTGAAACTGGTTCACCGCACTCTGGATCTGATTCAGCCCCGGGCGCATGGACTCCAGAAACCTCCGGGCCAGCGGCGTGGGCACCATCTGGTTACCCTGGCGGGTAAACAGCGGATCGTTGAAGTGATCCCGCAACCGGGCCAGGGAATGACTGATGGCAGGTTGGGTCAGGTGCAGGGCCTTGGCGGCACGGGTCAGGCTGCCTTCCCGGTAGATGGTGTCGAAAACGTGCAGCAGGTTCAGGTCCAGTCGATTCAGGGCCATGATGGGAATCCGTTATCTGAATTAGTGGTGCTAATGATAAATGATAAGAACAATTCAGTCGCGTAATAGCGCATGGGCTCCTAGACTGTTCGCCATCTGACTGAAAGTGCGCCCCCAACGGGGCAGGCAAGCGCGAGGAGCTGCACCATGGATTTCAATATTTCCGAGAAAGGCCAGGATTACCTCAACCGCGTGAAAGAATTCATGCGCGACGAGATCTTTCCCATTGAAGAGCAGTACCACAAGGAGCTTGCCTCCCAGGATAACCGCTGGGTGGTGCTGCCGGTTATCAAGGAACTGAAGGAGAAAGCCAAGGCCCAGGGCCTGTGGAACATGTTCTTCCCGGACGACAAATACGGCTGCGGCCTGCTGAACTCCGACTACGCCCTGATTGCCGAAGAAACCGGCCGTAGCTTCATCGCCCCGGAAATCTTCAACTGCAACGCGCCGGACACCGGCAACATGGAAGTGCTGATCCACTACGGCTCTGAAGAACAGAAAGCCGAGTGGCTGCCGAAACTGCTGAGTGGCGAAATCCGCTCCGCCTTCTGCATGACCGAACCGGCCGTGGCCTCCTCCGACGCCACCAACATGGAAGCCACCGCCACCGTTGAAGGCGACGAAGTCGTGCTCAACGGCCGCAAATGGTGGAGCACCGGCATCGGCCACCCTGACTGCAAAGTTGGCATCTTCATGGGCGTAACCGACCCGGACGCCCAGAAACATCGCCGTCACTCCATGGTGCTGGTGCCGCTCGACACCCCGGGCATCACCGTTGAGCGCATGCTGCCGGTCTTCGGTGCCTACGACGAGCCCTATGGCCACGGCCAGGTACTGTTCGACAACGTACGCCTGCCCAAAAGCGCCATCATCGCCGGCCCCGGCCGCGGCTTCGAAATCGCCCAAGGCCGCCTTGGCCCGGGCCGCGTACACCACTGCATGCGCGCCATCGGCGCTGCTGAACGCACTCTGGAGATCATGATCAAACGCGCCATGACCCGCGAAGCCTTCGGCCGCCCGATCGCCAAACTAGGCGCCAACCCGGACATCATCGCCAATGCCCGAATGAACATCGAACAAGCTCGGCTTCTAACCCTGAAATGCGCCTGGGCGCTGGACACCAAGGGCATCATGGGCGCCTTGCAGGAAGTCTCCATGATCAAGGCAGTGGTGCCGAAGATGCTGCAGCAGATTGTGGATGAGGCGATTCAGATTCACGGCGGTGCCGGCGTCAGCGACGACGATTTCCCGCTGACGGCGTTGTTCGGTTACGCTCGGGTTCTGAGATTGGCCGATGGCCCGGACGAGGTTCATCGGGCTATGGTGGCCCGGTTGGAGCTCCGGAAGTACAAGTCCTGACGTTGGTTCGGGCTTGGGAGCAGGGTGCTCGTCTTGGCCGCCAGTATTGGTGATGGGAGCGGGTGCCGGGTAAGGCCTTCCAAAACTGTGCGGAGCCATGGATGGCGGAGCTCAAGCGTCACATGGACGTGCCGAAGGAGCGTGTTTTGGAAGGCCTTACCCGGTAGCAGCTCTTACTCCAAAGCAAAAAGAACGCGAACTCCAAAATATAAAACGAACTAAAACGTAAAAACGGTGAGCACGAACATGACACAGAGGGTATTCATAACCGGCGGGGCCAGTGGCCTGGGCCGGGCGATTGCATTGCGGTACGCCAAAGAAGGCGCGAAAGTCTGCATCGGGGACATCAACCCGGAACAGGGTGTAGCCGTTGAAGCGGAGCTGAACAACGCCGGTGGCGAAGGCTACTTTGTTGAATGTGATGTACGCCGCCTGAGCGACTTCGAGAAAGTCCGTGATGACCTGGTACAGAAATGGGGCGGTGTGGACGTGGTCGTCAACAACGCCGGCGTCGCCTCCGCAGGCTCCATTGAAGACACCACCATGGCAGACTGGGAATGGATCCTCGACATCAACGTACTGGGCGTAGTGCGTGGCTGCAAAGCCTTCACCCCGCTGTTCAAGGAACAAGGCTCCGGCGCGTTTGTGAACGTGGCCTCCATGGCCGGCCTCATGCTTGCTCCCTTGATGGACAGCTACAATGTGTCTAAAGCCGGCGTGATTGCCCTTTCGGAAACCCTCAGCCAGGAGCTTCGGGATGCCGGTATTCATGTCAGCTGCGTGTGCCCGGCGTTTTTTCAGACCAATCTGACCAGCACCATGCGTTCGGACATTCCCGGTATCCAGCAGAACGTGAACAAGCTGATGAAGCGCTCCAGCATTACCGCCGAAGACGTGGCCGAGGATATTTTCCGCAGTGTGAAAGACAAGGATTTCTGGGTGCTGCCCCACGCCAAGGAGCGCCGTATGTGGGTGCTCAAGCGCCATGCGCCCTGGGCGTTTGACTGGTTGATGCACCAGGAAACCAAGCGCTGGATGAGCAAGATGGGTGGCAAGGCGAAAGCCTGAACACATCACAGGAGAAATTGAATGACACAGATCGACCAGGCCGTAGACATCCGCGAAGGCGAGGAGCTGGATGTTGGTGCTGTTGACCGGTTCATGAAGCAGGCCATTCCGGGCCTGGAAGGCCAGCCGAGCATCAAGCAGTACCCGGGCGGTGCGTCCAACCTGACCTATCAGGTGGATTACGGCGACCAGTCCTACGTGCTGCGCCGGCCGCCGTTCGGCAAGATTGCCAAGTCTGCCCACGACATGCTGCGGGAAGCTCGCGTAATGGAGGCCTTGAAGCCGGCATATCCCTACGTGCCCAATATTGTCGCCATCTGCGACGATCACAGCGTTCTGGGCTGTGACTTCTACGTGATGGAACGGCTCAAGGGCATCATTCTGCGCCAGGACTTCCCCAAGGATTTCGAGCTGAGCGCTGAAGACACCCGCAAGCTGTGCCTGAATGTGATCGACAAGCTGGTAGACCTGCACACCGTGGATGCCAGGGCCGCAGGGCTGGATAAGCTGGGTAAGGGTGCCGGTTACGTGCAGCGGCAGATTGGTGGCTGGAGCGATCGGTTCCGGAAGGCTCGTACGGAAGACGTGGGTGACTTTGAAGAAGTGATGGCCTGGCTCAATGACAAGATGCCGGACGACATCGCCCAGGTGGTGATCCACAACGACTATCGTTTCGACAATGTGGTGCTTAACCCGGACAACCCGTTTGAAGTGATCGGCGTGCTGGACTGGGAAATGGCCACCATCGGCGATCCTCTGATGGACTTGGGCAACAGCCTGGCCTACTGGATCGAAGCGGACGATGAAGGCCCGTTCCAGATGCTTCGGCGCCAGCCCACCCACCGCCCTGGCATGCTGACCCGGAAGGAAGTGGTGGACTACTACATGGAGAAGTCCGGATTTCGTGCCGAAAAGTTCGATTTTTACGAAATCTATGGCCTGTTCCGGTTGGCGGTGATCATCCAGCAGATTTATTACCGCTTCTACCACGGCCAGACCAAGGACAAGCGCTTTGCCGCCTTTGGCCATGCCGCCAACTACCTGGAAAAGCGCTGCCAGCGGCTGATCCGCGAGAGCACCCTGTAATGGCCACCATCTATCTGGTACGCCATGGCCAGGCCAGTTTTGGCAAGGAAAACTACGATCAGTTGTCTCCCCGCGGCTGGGAGCAGGGCAAGATCCTGGGCCGCTGGCTGGCGGACAAGGTGGAGCCCGGCGCCATTTTTGGCGGCAACCTGCAGCGCCATCGTGAAACCGTGGAAGCCATCGCCACCGGCTATGGCTCGGCCTTGCCGGGGATGCAGGTGCTCGAGGGCCTGAACGAATTCGATCACCTGCAAGTGGTGGAGCGCCTGCGCCCGGAGTGGGCCGATAAACAGGTAATGGCGCGGGATCTGGCCAGCTTTCCCAAGCCAGCCAAAGCTTTCCAGCAAGCGTTCGAGAAAGCCGTGGCCCGCTGGGTCAGTGGCGAGTACGACCACGAATACACCGAAACCTGGAACGGTTTCCGGCAGCGGGTCGGGGCAGCGCTGGAGGAGTTGATCGAGCTGGCCGGCGGCGCCGATGTGATCGTGTCCACCTCCGGCGGCCCCATTGCGGTGATGGCCCAGCACCTGCTGGAGCTCTCGGACCGCAAGGCGCTGGAGATGAACAACGTGATCGCCAATACCAGCGTGTCCCGCATTCTGTATTCCGGCCCCCGGCGCAGCCTGGCGGTGTTCAACAACTATAGCCACCTGGAAGCGGAGAACCCTTCCCTGGTGACATTCCGATAATTCTTTACCCGAAAACCAAGAGGGAACCCCATGAGCAACCTGAACCTGTTTGATCTGAGCGGCAAAGTCGCCCTGGTAACCGGTGCCAGTCGCGGCATTGGCGAGAGCATTGCCCGCACCCTGGCTCATTACGGCGCCCATGTGATTGTCAGCAGCCGCAAGATTGACGGTTGCGAAGCCGTGGCCAGCAGCATCCGGGAAGACGGCGGCAGCGCCGAAGCCTTCGCTTGCCACATTGGTGAGATGGACCAGATTGAAGCGGTGTGGGAACACATTGCCAACGAGCACGGCAAGCTGGATATCCTGGTCAACAACGCTGCCGCTAACCCGTACTTTGGGCCGGTGGAAGATACCGATTTAGGTGCCTTCAACAAAACCGTAGACGTGAACATCCGCGGCTACTTCTTCATGTGTGCCCGTGGCGCTCAGATGATGAAGAAGAACGGAGGCGGTTCTATTGTGAACGTGGCGTCGGTTAACGGTGTGAACCCCGGCCACTTCCAGGGCATCTACTCGGTAACCAAGGCGGCGGTGATTTCCATGACCAAGTCCTTCGCCATGGAACTAGGCCAGCAGAATGTGCGGGTGAATGCCCTGCTGCCGGGCCTGACCGACACCAAGTTCGCCAGCGCGCTGACCACCAATGAGGCCATCAAGAAACAGGCCATGGCCCACATCCCGATGAAGCGGGTAGCGGACCCGGACGAAATGGCCGGCACTGTGCTGTACCTGGTGTCCAATGCGTCCAGCTACACCACCGGCGCCTGCATTAATGCGGATGGTGGTTACCTGACCGTTTAACGATTGCAGCGTAGCCAAACAAAAAGCCCGGATGACGGAAAATCATCCGGGCTTTTTGCCAGTTCTCCCGACCTTGCAGCCAGATTTCGGTTTGCCGGCCCCGGTCGGCAGACCAGGCCTCAACCAACGCCTGCTGCTGCGAATTCAGTGAACCCAGCCAGTGTTCCAGCCGCTCGCTGGTTCTTCTTCTCGCTTTATATGTCCTGCATCATGTCGCTGATGATCTCCGGCATTATCACCCTGATCAACACGGGGATGTCGAACGGGTTCTTGTCCCGGTGGATCGGCGCCTGGCTGGTGGCCTGGGCGATCGCCTTTCCGTTAGTGATTTTTATTGCGCCGCTGGCGGGCAAGATGGCCGATACTACCGTTGCGAGGCTATCAGGCCCGAAATAACTTTCGGGCCTATTGAATAGAGGTACTGGTGGAATCTGCCCGGGACACGGCGGTACCGGTAGGCGGCCGGTAGTGCAGGGAGTGCAGAACCCGGTCGAGTACGGCTCGGCCGTTCCAGGCCGGGGAATTATTGACCATACCAACGATTGCCCAGGTGGTGTTGTTTTCATCGCGGGCAAAGCCTGCAATGGAACGTACGTCTGCCAGGGTACCGGTTTTGATGCGCCCTTCACCATCCATTCCCGTGTTGCGTAACCGCCTCGCCATGGTTCCGTCCATGGCAATGATCGGTAGCGAGGCCATCAGGTCAGAGGCATACCGGCTTTCCCAGGCATGCTGCAGAATTCGGGCACCCTGCCGGGCGGTGATGCGGCCATGGCGGGTCAGGCCGGAGCCGTTGTCGATCACCATGCCAGCGGTGTTGATGCCTTTCTGCTCGAGCCAGTCATAAATGGCCCGGATACCGGCTACCCGGTCATCGTTGTCCGAGTCTTGCCGCACTTCTGAGCCAATGGCCAGAAGCATCTGCCGGGCCATTACGTTGCTGCTCCACTTGTTGATGTCCCGCACCATGGTTACCAGGTCGGGCGAGGTGGTTCGCATGACCAGCCGCAGGTCTTCCGGAGTTTGTTCAAAACGGTCGCCGCCGCTCACGATAATGCCCATTTCTGACAGTACCGTGCGAATGGTCGAGGCCGCGTAGTGATCGTGGGGTAGCAGTGACATATAGGTAGTGGTGCGGCAACCCTGAGGCAGCTCGCCGGTCACCTGCACGGTCACCCGCTGGTCGTCATGAAACACCGGTTGCCATTTGAAGTCCCGACGGGATGGGCAGGGGCCTTCCGGCACGGCGGTTACCCGGTTGTCGATGGTGACTTCGCCAAGGTTGGGGGTGGTCCAGGCCTGAGTGCCACGCTCGTCTGCCCGTACCTGGAAATGCAGCAGGTTCAGGTTGGTGAGGTAGGCCGAAGGCTCCACCAGGAAAGGCGCGTACGGGTTGTTGCCATTATCTTCAAAATGCGGGAAGCCGCCATCAACCTGAAAATAACTGCCGTCCAGCACCAGGTCGCCGCTGATGCGGTTTATTCCCATGTCTTTGAGTTCCCTGAGTGTGCCCCACAGCCGCTCCAGGGTCAGCTTCGGGTCGCCGCCGAAGCGCACATAAAGGTTACCTTCCAGGGTATCGCCCACCATCTGGCCATCGGTCAGAAAATCGGTATTCCAGTGGTGATTGGGGCCAAGCAGTTCCAGGGCGGCGTAGGTGGTTACCAGCTTCATGATGGAGCCGGGGTTCATCAGCTGGTCAGCGTTTACATACTGGTCGATGCCCGGGCCGTTCAGGGGCACGGCGGCAACGCTCAGGCCTTGCTCGTTGTTCAGGGATTTGGAGGCGTAGTCACGGATCTCGGAAGCCCACAGCCCGGAACTGGAGAAGCTTCTGGCCGCATCCTCCTGGCTCTGGGCCAGTGCCGGCGCGCTGAGTGAGAAGGCCGTAGCCGCAGCAATCAACAGACGGCTGGATTTTGAAAATCTCCAGAGTGAGCATGCACTCACCCTTGAACCTTGCAGTCGCATGGCCTGAGTCCCTTGTTAGCTTCTTTTCCTACCATAGCCCATCTTACGGGTTTGTACTATGCAAAAAAGTGATACATGACGTTAAAAAATGACAGTAGCCACGTTGTTTCTATTGAAGTTTTGTTTCAATTTTCCGCTGGGCTTTGTGAATCAGTGAGTTACTGTGACCCCGGGTTTGTGACCCTGCAGCCAATGGTGAGTGCAGAATATGTGGGACAATGCCTGAAACACTCAACAATAAAGGGAACTCTCCATGTTTCGAGCCCTGAAGCATCAAATTAACGTGCTGGAATCTGTGGCCACCTCTTCGTTCTCGGCCTGGCGCGGGTGTCTTGTGGTCAAGGCCGTGCCGCAACCGGAAAAGCCGCTGATTCTCTTTGACATTGAAGCCTGCCCGTTCTGCCGCAAGGTGAGGGAAGCGTTGACTGCCCTGCACCTGGATGCAGATATCCGCCCATGCCCGAAAGGGGGCCGGATTTTCCGGGCGGAAGCCGAGGCCGTTGGCGGCAAAAAGCAGTTTCCGTTGCTGGTGGACCAGAACACCGGTGAAACCCTGTATGAGTCAGACGCGATTGTGGAGTACCTGTTCCGTCAGTACGCCAATCGTCCTGTGCCGGGTTATTACAAAGGCAAATCCTGGCAAACCGCCCTTGGCGCGGCTGGCTCTGCCGCCAGTGAGTTGAGGGGCATGCGGGCGAGGCCTGCCAAACGCCCGGCCCAGACGCTGCATTTGTGGAGTTTTGAGGGCAGTCCCTTCTCCCGTTTGGTTCGAGAACGCCTGTGCGAATTCGAAATTCCCTACACTCTGCATAACCTGGGCAAAGAGCATTGGACCGAAATCGGCCCGGCGGTTCAGCGCATCAAGCCCGGCCCCTATGAGCCCGAGGCTGGCGGCAAGCGTGATGCGTTCTTTCAGGCGCACGGTCGGGTACAGGTGCCGTACCTTGAAGACCCCAACACCGGCCAGAAGCTGTTTGAATCTGCCCGTATCCTGGCCTACCTGGAAAAAGAATACGCCATGTGACGCGCAGGCTGCTCCGGGTATGGCAATCGTGCACGGAGCAGGTATCATCGGCGCCGGTAACCTGACAGCCGATTCCGGGAGAGTGCGATGTATACGGGCCAGTGTTTGTGTGGCGAGATCAAGTTTGAATACGATGGCCCGCTTGGCCCCATCGCGTTGTGCCATTGCAGCCAGTGTCGCCGTGCCCACGGCAGTGCCTTTTCGGCCAGTGCGCCGGTTCAGAAAGTGCGTTTTCACTTTACCCGGGGCGAAGACAAGGTGACCGAATTCGAGTCTCGTCCAGGCAAGTACCGGGCCTTCTGCAGCTGCTGTGGCAGCCAGTTATACAGCCGGGTAGACGCCATTCCCGGTATTCTGCGTTTGCGCATCGGCGTGCTCGACGAACCGGTCGGCAAGAAAGCGGCCCAGCATGTCTACGTGGGTTCGAAGTCTGACTGGTTCGATATTACCGATGACCTTCCGCAGTTCGAGAAAACCGAAAGAACCAACGATCCGCACTGACCGTCTATTTCGCCGGAACCATTCGGTAAACCTTGCCCCTTGGTGAATCTGTCAGTAACCAGAGGGCGCCGTCTGGCCCCATGCGCACATCCCGGATGCGCTCGCCCAGCTCGGTGAGTAAATCTTCCTCTTCGGTAACCTTCTCGCCATCAAGACTCAGGCGCACCAGTTTGCGCATTTTCAGCGCACCAACAAAAACATCACCTTGCCACTGGGGAAACAGCTCTCCGGTATAGAACGCCATGCCCGATGGCGCGATGGAAGGATCCCAATAGTGCAGGGGATCGGCCACGCCCTCCATGGTGGTTCTGCTGGAAATCGGAACGCCGGAGTAATCGATGCCGTAGGTCACCTTCGGCCAGCCGTAATCGTTGCCAGCCCTGATGATGTTGATTTCATCGCCACCCCGGGGGCCGTGTTCGTGGCTCCAGACCTCACCGGTATCCTGGGCCCGCTCCATTTCGCCGCGGTCACCAACAGAAATGTATAGATAGCCATCCTGGCCAAACACCATGCGCCCGGCAAAGTGCCGGGTGGTGTTGCCTCGCGGCGAGGCTTCGAAAATGACCTCCGCATCACTCAACGCCTTGCCGTCAAACCTGGCCCGGGCTACCCGGGTGGTCATGCCCTCACGACTTCTGTGGGCATAGCTCAGAAACAGCACTTGGTTATCGTCAAACTCCGGATGCAGCAATACATCCAGCAGGCCGCCCTGGCCGGCAACTACTAAATCCGGCACACCGGTAACCGGCTCCTTGTGCAGCTCCCCGTCGCGAATCACCCGAAGCCGGCCGGCCCTTTCGGTGGCCAGTTGCGAGCCGTCTGGCAGGAACGCGAGGCTCCAGGGGTGCTCGAGTCCCTCGGCAACGGTTTCCAGCTGAACGCGCCCATTATCGGAATCAAAGGTCTGATCCGCGGTGGCCTGGGTTGCGGCGATAAAGACTCCCAAAGCCAGTGCCAGCGGTTGGTGAAGGAACATAAAAACCTCCTGGTGTGTGCTTCCAGTCGATGCTCTGGCTTTAACCATAGTACCTGGATGCCGTTTCTTCTGAACCTAAGCTCTCTGGGGTTTGTAAAAATAATCTACCAGCTATTTCAAATCATAATGATTCGCATTAATATAATTGTGTCAGGTTTTGACCTTTAATCCTCCCACTCTTGATTCGTTAAACTACGGAGTCGTTTGATGTACCGAAATCCGGAACCCCGTTTTCGCCGCAAGGCCCTGATCACCGCTATTGTGTGCACCAGCTTGTCCGGCATGGCCGCCGCGCAGGAGAACGAACCCACGGCATTGGATGCATTAGACGTGACAGCGCCCCGGAGCCAGGTGTCTTCCGAGTCGACGGGCAGTTACATCAGCGGCACAACAACGTCTTCTACCAAAATGGAACTGACCCACCGCGAGACTCCGCAGGCCGTTACCGTGATTACCCGGGAACAAATGGACGACTTTGCCCAGAACGACATCAATGACGTTCTGGAAGGCACCACCGGTGTCACCGTCGAGTCGGTGGAAACAGACCGCACGTACTACACCTCACGCGGTTTCGACATCAACAACTTCCAGTACGACGGCGTTGGCATGCCGGCAGTATACGACAACGTTCAGGGTGAGCTGGACACCGCCTTCTTTGACCGCGTGGAGGTGGTTCGGGGCGCTAACGGTTTGATGGCCGGTTCCGGCAGCCCGGCCGCCACCGTCAACTTTATCCGCAAGCGCCCAGCCGCAGACACCAATGCCTCGGTTGCGGTGACTGGTGGTTCCTGGGACAAAAAACGGATTGTCGGTGATGTCTCCGGTGCCGTGTCTGAATCCGGTGCGGTGCGAGGCCGTATGGTTGCCGGTTATGAGGACAAAGGCTCCTACCTTGACCGGTATAACAACGAAAAGCAGATGTTCTACGGGGTGCTGGAAGCAGACCTGACCGATACCACGTTGCTGACTCTTGGCCACGCCATTCAGACATCTGATACGGACAGTCCGTTGTGGGGTGCGCTGCCTCTGTTCTACTCCGATGGCTCAGCGACGGATTTTGCGCGTTCAACCAGCACGGCTTCCGACTGGTCCTACTGGGACAACACCCAGCACAACAGCTTTGTTGAATTGCGCCAGGAGCTCGCCGGTGGCTGGAGAGCGACAGGCACGGTGTTCCGGCTGGAGAATGAAAGCGAGTCCGAACTCTTTTACCAATACGGTACGCCTGATCGCCAAACGGGTGAGGGGCTTAAATCCTATCCGAGCCAATACGACCTGGATGTGGCGCAGTGGGTAGTAGATGCATACGCCACCGGTCCGTTCCAGCTGGCTAACCGCACCCATGAGCTGGTGTTGGGAGCATCCTGGTCTCGCTCGGAGACGGTAGACGAGTCCCGCTATGGCCGCGGCATCGGGGATCCATTGCCACCGCTGAATGAGTGGGATGGCAACTATCCCAAGCCCGCTTTCGATAATGGTGTTGGCGGCTCTGACTGGACTGACCGTGAAACGTCTACCTATGCTGCCGCTCGCTGGACGCTGACTGATCAACTCACAGCAATCACAGGGCTCCGTCTGACCTGGCTGGATAACAAGGGCGAAAGCTACGGAGCGACCAAGGAAAGCAGCTACGATGCCGTGAAAACACCCTATGCAGGTCTGATCTACGACATCAATGACGATCATTCGGTCTACGCCAGCTATACCGAGATTTTCACTCCCCAGACTGAGGTGGACATCAATCGCGATCGACTGGATCCGATTGACGGGGTCAACTATGAGCTGGGCCTGAAAAGTGAGTTTCAGAACGACCGTGTGAACACCACTATTGCTTTGTTCCAGACTGAGCAGAAGAACGTAGCCGAGGCAGAAGGAGTGTTCGCCGGGACCAATGATTCTTACTACACCGCTGTGGATGGGTTGACCAGTCAAGGTGTGGAGGCCGAAATAGTGGGTGATCTCACCGACCGAATCCAGCTTTTCGCCGGTTATACCTATGTGGATATTGAGGACAAGGAAGGTAAAGGGGCCAAGTCCTTCGTGCCAGAGCATCTAGCCCAGTTGCGCGCTACCTGGAAGGTGCCTGGGGTCGAAGGTTTCAAGCTTGGTGGCAAGGTACGCTGGCAGTCTGAGATTACCCAGGAACAGGGTGTTGCTACCACCGGCCCGAATGCTGGTGAGACCATCGTCACAGAGCAGGACAGCTATGCGGTGCTGGATCTGATGGCAAGCTATGATTTCGCCCGACACTGGAATGCAACCCTGAACGTAAACAACGTGACCGACGAGAAGTACATCGAAAGCCTGAAGAAATTTGGTGCCTCGGCCCAGGGTTTCTACGGTGAGCCGGCCAATGCCAGCCTGACCGTTTCCTGGGTGTATTAACGAGTGTCAGGGCAGCCGGCGGTACTGGCTGCCCTTATTGTTTCAGCCCATACGTTCTTTACGATAGATCCCACACGTCCCGCAATAACCACCTCCTGGCAGTAGATATTTGAGGCAGCACCCTTTGCGCTGAGGGATGGCGCACCGCTGTTGGCTGAATTCCGCCGGAATCCAGTCAATATAGCGGTTGGCTTCGCATTTGAACTGCGCCAGCCAGCTACCGGCCTGTTTACACAACTCCTCTGGATTAACCTGGTTCCACACCACCGAATAGGGCGCCCCCAACGCCAGCCCGACACTGCTCCAATAGGCCCCCGGGCTGACACCAAAATGCTGTCGGAACACACCGTACCAATCTTGCATCTGCCCACTCAGAGACTGTAAGAACGCCTCAGGCTCCAAGCGCTCCTGTGCACTGGCTGCATATTGCCAGCGGGACTGGCCCTCTGGTCCAGATGGTTCCCGGCACAGAAAAACCCGCTTGTGATTCAGGGCGACACTGCCGCCATCCCGGAACAGCCGGATCACCAGTGGTCCGATAATCTGAAGTGCCAGGCTCTGATGCAGGACAGAAAGCCGCGCCTTGCGGAGCCTCGGATGATCGGCATCCGGATAATCCTCGCGGACCTGTAGTTGCAGAAGGCCTGGATTTGCCAGTAGCTGGGCAAGGGAAAACAACGCGGATTGTTCGCGGTTGGCGGGTGTCAATGCGTTGCTCAGTAGCGCATTGCCATCAAGGCCGTGGCGGGCCAGCAGTTGGTGATAATCCGCCAGCCACTGCGTCGCTTTCTCAAGCACGACCATGACGGCTCAACCCCCAAAGGAAGTACAAACCGCCGACCAGGGCTGCCAGCAGCCCGGCGGGTAGCTGATTGGGATACACCAGAACCCGGGCCAGATAGTCTGCCAAGGAGAGCAGTAGCCCGCCGGCCAGGGCCGCGGCCAGCATTTGCCGGCCCACGGTCTGCTGTCCCAGTACCCGGGCCAGGTGCGGGGCGATCAACCCGACGAAGCTTAATGGACCGATGACCACAGTCGACGCTGCTGTAAGCACGGCAGCCAGCACCAATAGCAGAAGCCGTGCCCGCGGTACCCTCAGGCCGAGGGACGAAGCCGATGTTTCACCCAGCGGCAACAGCGTAAGCGGTCGCAGGGCAAGCAACAGCAAGGCACCGAGGCTGACCACCAGTGCCAGTAAACCGAAGGCTTCGGATTCCGAGATCAGCCAGGTTGAACCGTACATCCAGTTCAGCAGGCGAGAGGCAACGGTGCCGCCAGAAGCCATCACCAGCCTCAGGCCGGCATCCATGAATACGTACAGCGCCAGGCCGCCAAGCAACAGTTGATTGCCTGCGAAGTGGTGCTTGCGGGCCAGCAGCAGTAACAGCCCCAGGGCGCCGGCGGCACCCACCGTGGCGGCGGCCAGTTGGCCAAGGCGGCCAATCTCGAGTCCGGTCAGAACCAGAACTACCATCACTAACGCCGCGCCGCCGCTGATGCCCAACAGTTCCGGGCTGCCCATGGGGTTTCCAGTCATCCGCTGGATCAGGGTGCCGGCCATACCCAGTGCCATGCCGGCGAGGATGGCGGCCATTAATCTCGGGCCTCGCCATACCCACGCGTCTGTCCACTGTGCCAACGGGGTCCAGTTCCAGCCCTCAAGGCCCGGAGACCAGCCCATGGAAAGAATGATGGTCAGAGCCAGCAACGAGCACAGGGCTGCGGCGACCATTGCGGGATGTCGTCGGCGGGGCAGAAACCCCGCGGGGCTGCTGTCCTGACCGGGCATATGGTGCGTGTTACGGAAGCCTTGAAGTGCAAGCAGAATGATAGGCCCGCCAATCAATGCCGTGGTGGTGCCGGTAGGCACCAGCGAGCCGCCATCCCAGGTGGTGGCCCATTGCGCGAGGGTATCAGCCAGCAATAGCAGGCCCCCGCCGGCCAGAGTGCTCCAAAGCAACCGTTCAGTCAGGCTCCTGGCACCCAGCAGCCGCGCCAATACCGGTGCAGCCAACCCGACAAAGGCCACTACGCCCACCCGGCTGACCACCACCGAGCTCATGATCACTACCAGAAACAGCGCAACAGCACGAAGCAGCGAGACTTTCGCCCCCAGTGAGTTTGCCGATGCCTGGCCGAGCTGAAGCAGCTGTAGCGGGCGCATCAGGGCCACCATCACAGCAGCAATAACCAATACCCGGGGGAGCAGATCAAAGAAGGGCGCCCAGTTGTTTTGCACCAGGGATCCTGCACCCCAGATAAACAGATTGCCGAGCCATTCACCTTTCAGCAGCAGGAATGCCATATTGATGGCGCCCAGAAAGAAGGTGACAACCAGCCCGGCCAGAATCACGGTGACCGGCGAGAAGCCGAGTCGCCAGGTCAGCAGGATGACCAGACCGATGGCAAGCAAGCCGCCGGCCACTGCGGCAAGGTCAGGGCTGAAGGCCAGCAAACCTGGCGCAAACAGGGTCGCAAGTGTAACGCCAAACTGGCCCCCGGCCTCCACGCCCAGGGTGGTGGGTGAAGCCAGTGGGTTACCCAGCACCTGCTGGGTAACGGCTCCGGCCAGCCCCAGCGCGCAACCAATCAGTATCGCAATGGACACCCTCGGCGCCCAGCTGAAGTGGGCGAGAACGGAGGCATACTGATGGCCATCAAAGGTCCAGAACGCGGAGAAAAGCTGTGAAAGATGCAGCTGATCGAACCAGGGCAAGGCGCTGGTAGTCAGTGCGGCCAGCCAGAGTAGAGCGACTGCAACGGGCAGCCTGGCGGGAATTTCCGGGCGATTGGAAACGCGCAGGGTAGACTCAACGGACATTGTCGCTGCCCCCTTCCACCAGAGCGTTGGTCAGGGCAACGGCCAGGCGTTTCACCGGGTATACGCCACCGAAAGGCCAGGCAGGCGGAATCCGGTAGATCTCCTCGTTACGCACTGGTGGCAGGTAGGTCCAGAACGGGCTGTTGGCCAGACTGTCGGCCAGCCCTGGCATCAGGGGGTCTATCACCACGATGCGGCTGTTCCCGGCATCCGCCACAGACTCGAGGCCTATGGCTGAAAATCCCCAATAGTTGCCCGGCTGTTGCCAGGCATTGGTTAGCCCAAGGCTTTTCAGGGCAGTCTGGAACAGACCGTTGGGGGCATAGATGCGTACATGGCGGTCATCCAGAAAGTTCACCAGGGCTACCGGCTTGTCGGTGATGCCGGCTTGCTCCAGTCGCTTCCGCTGTTGGTTCAGGGTCTGTTCGATATCGGCCAGTACCGCCTCTGCGCGATCTTTTCGGCCGGTGATTTCGCCCAGGGTTGTCAGCATTTCCCGGGCCTTGTCGTACGGTCGAGCGCCTTTTTTGTACACGCTGATGACGTAGGTGGGCGCAATTCGTTCCAACAGTTCGGCCGCCGGAGCCATTTCGGTGCTGGTGACGATCAGATCGGGTTTTAGCTCTGCAATCGCCTCGAGGCTGGGAGCGACCCGTGTGCCGACATTGGCAACACCCTCAGGCAGTTCCGGCTCCTGAACCCAGGTGGCGTAGCCGGCCTTATCGGCCACGCCAACGGGGGAGATGCCCAGCAATAGCAGGGATTCGGTGGCGGCCCAGTTCAGCGCGACAATGCGTTCAGGGGGGGCGTCGAGGGTTAGCGTGCCGCCTTCGTGTTGCCAGGTCTGGGCCATTCCTGCAATTGGCAATAACAGGAGCAGAGCGCCAAGCATGATAGCTTTTGGGTTAATGGACATAGGAAACCCATTGCCCCGGTGCCCGCTCCATCACGCCCATGGGGACGCTGTAGATGGACTCCAGAATCTGGCTGTCCATGATCTCCGCCGGCGTGCCATCGGCCACCACCTGGCCCGCTTTCAGGGCTACCAACCGGTCGCAGAAGCGGGAGGCCAGATCGACATCGTGCAGTACCACAATCACGGTCAGTTCTCGCTGGCTGGCAAGGCGCTGCACCAGACGCAGCGTTTCCACCTGGTGTTTCACATCCAGGGCGGAGATGGGTTCATCCAATAGCAGGCAGCGTGTTTGCTGGGCAAGTAGCATGGCAATCCAGGCCCGTTGGCGCTCACCGCCGGAGAGGGTGTCTACAGAGCGGTGTTGAAAAGGTTTTAGATCGGTATCGGCGATAGCCTGGTCAATCAGTGAGTGATCCTTCTCGCTGTATCGGCCAAGCGGGCCGCGCCAGGGGTAACGGCCCAGTGCGACCAGCTCCCTTACCGTCAGGCCATCGGTGCCGGGCGGGTGCTGGGGCAGGTAGCCGACAATCCGGGCAAAGGCGCGGGCGCCGAGGCTTTTCGCGGTTTTACCCTCAAGCCTGACCTCACCGGCACAGGCCGGAATCTGCCTGGCCAGCGTTTTCAGCAACGTGGATTTGCCCGAGCCGTTGTGGCCAAGCAGGGCGGTTACCTGGCCTTCGTTAAAGGCCAGGCTAATGTTATGAAGGATAGCCGTGCTGCCAATGTGGACAGCGAGTTCGCGGACTTCGAAAAACGCGGACATTCAGATTCCCCTGTTTCTTTGGCTGGCAGGATAATCTAAATGCGAATACTTATCAATATTATCTTTGTAATGGTGTGGCTTCCTTACGCCTGCCCGGTTTGCACGCGCCATTGTGCGGCGTAGGCGCCGTTATTGTGGATCAGGCTGTTGTGGTCGCCTTCCTCGACAATCCGGCCATTCTCAACCACGGCGATGGTATCGGCATCCACAATGGTAGACAGTCGGTGGGCAATCATGATCACCGTGCGATTATGGCCAATGCGCTTGAGCGAGCGCTGGATGGCGGCTTCGGTTTCGTTATCCACGGCACTGGTTGCTTCGTCCAGCACCAGGATGGGGGGATTCTTCAGCAGCGCCCGGGCCAGGGACAGCCGTTGACGCTGGCCGCCGGACAGGCGGATGCCTCGTTCACCTACCGGTGTATCCAGGCCATCCGGCAGTGCCTCAATGAAGGGCCAGGCTTCGGCAGTGCGAGCAGCTTCAATGATCTCTTCTTCGGCGGCATCCGGTTTGCCATAGGCCAGGTTGTCGCGGATGCTGCCCTCAAACAGGTAGACATCCTGACTGACCAGGCCAATGGCATCGCGCAGAGACTTCAGGCTCACTTCACGAATGGGTTGGCCATCAATCCGGATGTCTCCGTGGGAGGAGTCGTAGAACCGCAATAATAGCTTGATCAATGTGGACTTGCCGGAGCCGGTGGCGCCTACCAATGCCAGGGTATTGCCTGCAGGAACGTTCAGGGTAATGTCCTGTATGCCGGCGCCGCTGCCGGCGTAACGGAAGCTCACCTGATTGAATGAGACCTTTCCACGTACAGGTTGTTCGAGTGTCTTGCCGGCTTCATCCCGAACGTTTACCGGTTCGGCGAGCAGATCAAGAATCCGACGGGTACTGGCCATGGCCCGTTCAAACAGGTCGATCACTTCCGCCAGGCCGGTCAGGGGCCAGAGCAGGCGTTGGGTGAGGAACACCAGAACCCCGTAAGCGCCCACGTTCAGGCTGCCTTCCAGCGCCATCATGCCGCCAACCGTGAAGGTAGCCAGGAAACCGGCCAGAATGGCCATGCGAATCACCGGAATAAACGCCGAACTGATGCGAATGGCGCGGCGGTTCGCATCAACATAGGCTTCGCTCGCGTCCTTCAGGCGTTTTGCTTCGCGCTGTTCGGCGGTGAAGCTCTTGATCGTGGCGATGCCACCCAGATTGTTGGCGAGGCGGCTGGACAGGTCGCCTACTTTCTCCCTTACGTCTGCGTACAGCGGACCGGCTTTGCGCTGGAAATAGAAGGCGCCCCAGATGATCAGGGGAATCGGTGTGAACGCCAGCAGGGCGATCAGTGGCGACAGCACAAAGAACACGGCACCCACAGCTACTACGGTAACCGCTACCTGGATCATGGCATTGGCGCCGCCATCCAGGAAGCGTTCCAGCTGGTTCACATCGTCGTTCATGGTGGCGACCAGTTGCCCGGAGCTGGTGGCTTCAAAGAAGCTCATGTCCAGGCGCTGGGCGTGTTCGTAGGCGTCTTGCCGGAGGTCGGACTGCAGGCGTTGGGCCAGGTTGCGCCAGAGGATCTGGAACAAGTATTCGAAGATGGATTCGCCGGCCCAGATGAAGAAGGTGAGCACCGCCAGGATGGTGATCTGCTCCTGTGCGGTCTCAAAGCCCAGGCCGGCAACGAAGCTTTCCTCCTGGTTCACCACGACGTCAATGGCAACACCAATGAGAATCTCCGGAGCAATGTCGAAGAGCTTGTTGATGATCGAACAGGTAGTGGCTGCAATGATCTGCCGGCGATAGCCCCGGGCGTATCGAAGCAGTCGGCCAAGGGCGGCGACGCTGCTGGTGTGAGGGCTGTTTGACGACATATTCCGCTTCCTTCTTGCTGTGGCTGGGCTTGCCAAAGGCAGGAAGGGTAGCGGATTCTCCGTTATTTTAAAATAGAATCATTATCACTTGCGGGTGTTGCGTTGCAGCCACCGGTCCAGCTGGTCGGCGAACTCCTTTCGGTCGGCCTGGCCCAAGGGTGCGGGGCCGCCGGTGACTTGTCCGGCACTCCGCATTTCTTCCATGAAGTTACGCATGGCCAGGCGCTGGCGGATATTCTCTTTGGTAAAGGCCTGTCCCCGGGGGTTGAACACGTCGGCGCCTTTTTCGATGGCTTCAGCGGCCAGGGGAATGTCCTGGGTGATCACCAGGTCGCCTTTGCTCATCTGGTCCATGATTTCGTTGTCGGCGACGTCGAAGCCCTGGGGAACCTGGCGGCGGCTGATGTAGGGGCTTGGCGGCAGGGTGATGGCGTGGTTGGCGATGAAGGTGGTCTGGATTTGCCAGCGGGTAGCGGCGCGGCAGAGGATTTCCTTGATCGGCACGGGGCAGGCGTCGGCGTCGACCCAGATTGGCATTTAACTTTCCTTCGGTAACTTGGTGTATTGTCAGTTTAACCGTTCAGTGCGGGTGCGGGTTAGTTTTGGCCCGCTGATTCCTGGTGGTGGTATAATTCGATACTCATTCAATTAACAGGAAATGATAATGTCTCAACTTCCTCCATGCCCCCAGTGCAGCTCTGAATACACCTATGAGGACGGCGTTCAGCTGGTTTGCCCCGAATGTGGCCATGAGTGGACCGAAGCGGAACAGGCGGAGGCCGCAGCTGGCAAGGTGGTTCGCGATTCCAACGGCAACGAGCTTCAGGACGGTGATACGGTAACAGTGATCAAGGACCTGAAGGTGAAGGGTTCCAGCCTGGTGGTGAAAGTCGGCACCAAGGTGAAGAATATCCGGCTGGTAGATGGCGACCATGATATCGACTGCAAAGTGGATGGCGTGGGTGCTATGAAGCTTAAGTCAGAGTTTGTCAAAAAGGCCTGACCGCTTTGATGGCCATTGCCGCAACCACCCTGGCTTTGGGGGTTACCTGTTGGCTGTTGCGGCAAGGCCTGCCATATGAGCGGTGGGATGATTGAGTCTCAGCCCTGGCTGACGGCCCGCACTTGTTGATCAAGCTCTTTGGCCAGGCCGGGGTCGAGGTTCAGGGCCGCGGCCAGTTGGTCCAGCCACGCTCGTTCCATGGCGTTCTGGTCATCAATCATAACGGCGCTGACCACATAGATTTCCCGGCTTGCCTGGGGGGAGTCCGCGTTTTTGGCAAGCGCCTGGGCGTCCAGCGGGGCATCAAACTGTTGCTGAATCCAGTTGTGTAATTCGTCGTCTGGTCCCAGTTTTTCGATTTCCTGAGTGAGCAGTGCGCGTTCGTTGGCGTCTATGTGGCCGTCAGCCCGGGCCGCCATGATCATGGCCTGCAGTATCTCAAGGCCGCGCTTTTCCTGCTCGGCACCCTGCAGTTGTTCCAGTGGCCGGCCCTGTTGGGCTGGCGCTTGCTGCGGGGCGCCCTGTGCGTTGCTCTGATAATTCTGGTAGGCCTTCCAGGCCAGCGCGCCGACACCGGCAAGAGCGCCATATTTCAGCGCCGTGCCGCCCATCTTCCTGCCGCGTTTGGAACCCAGCATCAGGCCCAGGGCACCGCCGCCCAGCAGACTTTTGACATCAATCCCGCTGCCGCTCTTCCCGCCAGAGACCTGATTGCCCAGGCTGCCCATCAGGCTGTTTATATCCATTCCACCGTTGCTGCGGGATTGGCTACCCTGAGCCTGGCCCATGATCTGATTCAGTACCGACATGACGTTCATTGTTCAGCTCCTTCGAGGGGCGTTGCCCGTGTTTGCTCGTTGAGTTTAGCCACAACAAACCACAACCAACATGAATCCGGGATGAACGTATTGTCAGGCGCCTGCCCGTAAAGTTCCTTTGATCATTTCCGAACCATCGTCTAAATATTAAACAGGGTGCCCGTTAGCACCCGGAGAAATCCCGCAGCGCGTAACCCGCGCCAACAACAAGACGAACCACCCCACCGCTGCCGTTGCCCGCCACAAGCAGGCTTTAGTGCAGCCAGGCTTTTATCGCGAAGCCGGGGGACAGGAGGATGGGATGAAAGAAGTCCACGAGTTTCATGTGGATAGCGCCCGCTATCTGGATGATCACGGCAAGCCCCTGAGTGAGCTGCCGCCCCAGGCCGGGAACACCGACAGGGTTCTGGCCGCCTACCGCAACATGGTGCTGACCCGCACCTTCGATTCCAAAGCCATTGCCCTGCAACGTACCGGAAAATGCGGTACCTATCCCTCTGTGCTGGGGCACGAAGTGGTGGGCACGGCCATTGGTCAGGGTATGGCGAAGTCCGATGTGTTTGTGCCTTACTACCGGGACCAGGCTGCGCACATTCTGAGGGGCGTCAGCCTCAGGGAGTTGCTGCTGTACTGGGGCGGCGACGAGCGCGGCAGCGCCTGGCAGAATTGCCCGGAAGACCTGCCAATCTCTGTACCCATTGCCACCCAGTGTTGCCATGCCGTAGGTGTGGCCTCGGCTATGAAAATTCGCGACCAGCTGCGGGCGGTGGTGTGCTGCATTGGCGATGGCGGTACATCCAAGGGTGACTTTCTGGAAAGTATCAACCTGGCCGGTGCCTGGCACCTGCCGGTGGTGTTTGTGGTGATCAACAACCAGTGGGCCATTTCCACCCCACGCAGCCTGCAAAGCAGCGCCGAGACCGTCGCCCAGAAAGCCATCAGTGCAGGATTGCCGGGCCACATTGTGGATGGCAACGACTACTTCGCGACGGTTGAAGCACTGGACGCTGCTCTGGAGCGGGCCCATGGCGGCAAGGGCGCAACCGTGATTGAAGCGGTGACCTACCGGCTGGGCGACCACACCACCGCAGATGATGCCACCCGCTACCGCACCGCCGAAGATCTCAAGCGAGCCTGGGAAAAGGATGGCATCAAGCGCCTGCAGAACTGGCTTCATGACAGCGGACACTGGAGCCCGGATAAGGAAAAAGCCTTGCAGGCGGACTGCAAGCAAGCAGTAGAAAAGGCCGTGGAGGAATACCTGGCCACCGAGGCCGAGCCACCCACCGCTATGCTGGATTATCTGTTTGAAACTCTCCCCGCGGCGCTGCAACCCCAGCGTGAGCTGATTGCCAACAAATACCGGGGAGGTGCAGCATGAGTGCGGCAGAGCGTTCAAACGAAACCCGTGACGTGACCCTGGTGGAAGCGGTCAACATGGCCCTGCACCGGGCCATGGAGGACGACGAAAACGTGGTGGTGCTGGGCGAAGACATCGCCACCAATGGCGGCGTGTTCCGCGCCACGGTGGGCCTGAAAGAAGCCTTCGGATTCAAGCGGGTGATGGACACACCGCTGGCGGAAAACCTGATTGCGGGCACCGCCATCGGCATGGCCACCCAGGGCCTGAAGCCGGTAGCAGAGTTCCAGTTCATGGGCTTTATCTATGCCGGTATGGAGCAGATTGTCAGCCACGCTGCGCGTATGCGTAACCGCACCCGGGGCCGGCTGCATTGCCCGCTGGTGTTCCGGGCCCCGTTCGGTGGCGGTATCCATGCGCCGGAACATCACTCCGAAAGCACCGAAGCCTTGTTTGCCCATATCCCTGGCCTTCGAGTGGTCATCCCCAGTTCGCCACAAAGAGCCTATGGCCTGCTGCTGGCGGCCATACGAAACCCGGACCCGGTGATCTTTCTGGAGCCCAAACGTATCTACCGGGCGGTGACCCAAAGCGTCGAAGACAACGGCGAGGCGCTGCCGTTGGATACCTGCTTCACCCTGCGAGAAGGCGATGACGTGACCCTGATCACCTGGGGTGCCTGCGTGATGGAAACCCTGCAAGCGGCCGATAAACTGGCAGAGCAGGGCGTGAGTTGCGAGGTGATCGATGTAGCCACCGTCAGCCCGCTGGACCGGGAAACCCTGCTGTGCTCAGTCGCCAAAACCGGCCGGGCGGTGATTATCCATGAAGCCTGCCGAAATGGCGGAGTGGGCGCGGAGGTAGCCGCTTCCATTGCCGAAGCGGCTTTTCTGGACCTGCAGGCGCCCGTGGTGCGGGTGACGGGCTACGACACGGTGATGCCTTACTACCGGAACGAGCAGTATTACCTGCCCCAGGGGGAAGACATTGTAACTGCCGTTGAACAGGTGATCGCGCTCTAGGAGGCCAACCATGAAAAACTTCAAACTCCCGGATCTGGGCGAGGGCCTGCCAGAAGCTGAAATTGTTGAATGGCATATCAAGGTGGGCGATGCCGTAGAGGCGGACCAGGTACTGGTCAGCGTGGAAACCGCCAAAGCCATCGTGGAAGTGCCGTCGCCGCAGGCCGGCACCATCGCCAAACTCTACGGCGAGCCCGGCGACATCATCCACACCGGCGAACCCCTGCTGGCCTTTGAAGGGGCGGGTGACGACACCGGTACGGTGGTGGGTGAGCTGAAATCCTCCGGCAAAGGGGATGGGCAGGGCGCTCAGAAAGACCAGTTCATTGTCGGCGCAGCTGCCTCCAGCAAACGAGCCCGCGCCAACCGGGCCACTCCTGGAGTGCGGGCGCTGGCGGAGCGGCTGGGTGTCAGCCTGGAAACCATCAAAGGCAGCGGGCCCGGCGGCCTGATCACCACAGACGACGTGCACAAACAGGCCAGCCACCAGAAACAGCTGGGCGATGCCGAACCCTTGCGCGGCACCCGCCGCACCATGGCGAAGAACATGGCGTTGTCCCACGCCCAGGTAGTGCCAGTCTCCATTTTTGAGGATGTGGATGTCGGCGACTGGAAAAAGGGCACCGATACCACCATGCGCCTGGTCCAGGCCATCGGCAAAGCCTGCGATGCGGTGCCGGAGCTGAACTGCTGGTTTGATGGCGACAACCTGAGCCGCCAGTTACTGAGCGAGGTGCACGTAGGCATCGCCGTGGATACGCCCGAAGGTCTGTTTGTGCCGGTACTGAGAGACATTACCCACCGTAACCTGAAAGACCTGCGCAAAGGGCTGGAGAACCTGCGGGAAGCGGTGGCCACCCGCAAGATTCCGCCGAAGGAGATGCAGGGAGCCACCATCACCCTGTCCAATTTCGGCACCATGACCGGCCAGTATGCCAACCCCATCGTCAGCCCGCCCCAGGTGGCTATCGTGGGCGCCGGGCGTATTCGGGAGAAGGTGGTGCCATATGATGGCGCTGCGACCATTCGTCGCATTCTGCCCCTGTCCCTGACCTTCGACCACCGGGCTGCCACCGGCGGCGAAGCCTCGCGGTTTCTGGGCGCGCTGGTCGATGCGTTGCAGAAAGCAGGCTGAACGCGCGGGCCGGTGTTCGCCGGCCTGCTGTTCCGGGTACTTGCCAACCGGCGCGTTGGCGACAACACTAAGGGCCTTCAAATGCCTGAAACCATCACCGTGCGAGACACCATGAACCGATTCAATAAACTGACCTCCGCGCTGCTGTTGGCCTGTGCCACCCTGGCAACACCGGTACTGGCGGCTGATCATGGTAACCATCATGGCCACAGCAAGGTCCAGATCGATAACCCCTGGAGCCGGCCAACACCGCCGGGCACGCCCATGGGAGTGGGGTACCTGGCCATTACCAATAACGGCGAGCAGGACATCACCCTGGTTGCGGCACAGAGCCCGAGAGCCGGCCATGTTTCCATCCACGAAACCTCCATGCACGAAGGCGTAATACGCATGCAGCCGGTGAAGGGTGGCCTGGCCATTCCGGCTGGCGAAACCGTGCAGCTGAAACCCCGCAGTTATCACCTGATGCTGGAGCAGTTACCCCAGCCCCTGGTTGAAGGCGAGAAGATTCCGGTGCGTCTGGACTTCGACGGTGCTGACGACATGGATATTGAGCTGGTGGTCCAGCCGCTGGATGGCATGCCTATGGACCACTCGAAGATGGATCATTCCAAAATGCAACACTGAGGCGGCCTGAGGGTGTTCTGGTCCGGAAGCGCTTAACGCTTCACGCAGGCAAAGATCGCGTTTCCGGATTCGCCATCCCAGGGCACAATGCGTTCGTAGTCGTGCTCGAAGATGTGTACCTCGAACCACGGCTTCAGCAGCGCTTCGAACTCTCCGAAACTGAGTGCCACCATCGGGTGCTCATCCTGCCAGGACTCGCAAACACCGTTGGTGTTGCGGTCAATACTCAGCCGTAATGATTGCCGCTCACCGGGGCCGGCGTAGTGCCAGCCGGAACGGAAGCTGAACTCGCTGCCATCATGCTGCGCTGTGTGGCTGACATACAGGTTGTTATTGATGCGGGTTTTGTCCACCGCATTGAAACAGAACAGCCCGTTCTCCGATAACGCCTGGTGGGCACTGCGGATGCAGCCTTTGAGTTTCTCGATGCCATCGCTTACCGAACAACTGATGCAGGCGTCGGATACCCCGGCTTTGCGCCCGGTAGTCGATATCTGCACACATCAGGTCATAGTACCCGGACAAGTCCGTGTATAAGGCGTTGGTAGACAATGGCAAGCCTCTGCAGGATTAACTGGATCACCTCTGGCGATCAGCAGCTGCAGCGCAGGCAAGGCGCAGCGGGCGGGCGTTTCGAGGGCGGGGTATGGTACCGAATTTGCCCGTTAGCCGGTAGCACTTCCAGAAGCGGTTTCCGACTTATATTGACGGGTGGCATAAAGTCATTGTGGTCACTCTCCTTCGCTATTACGGCACCGCCTTGCACCTCGGGGCGTTGCGGCGGTTCTGAATTGAATGCAGAATGCCGTAACGGTTTAATCTGCTATTCAACAGCCCCGAGAGTGGAGTTCAGCTATGTCGCCAAAGGATATTGTGGCGCAGTTTATTTCAGACATTCACGCCCAGCGTTTTGACGAGGCCAAGACGTTGCTGGCGGAGGATGACTTTGAATATGTGGGGCCCAACATGCGCTTCCTCAGCCGGGACGACATGCTCGCTTATCAGTTCGGCATGGCCGCGATCCAGAAAGACCTGGTGCTGCGGCAGCTAAGCGCAGACGGCGAGCACGTATTTGCGATCCTGGACTACCGGACTCATTTCGAACCCATCGGAGATGTGCGGCTTGCGGTGTGGTTTCGAGTTCGTGATGACAAAATCCATACCATGGAAACTTTCTATAACGCCGCAGTTGTAGAGAATATGTTGGGGGGTAACCTGCCAACGGCAGGCTGAACAAGGCAGGGTTCCCCTGTTCAGCCTTAGCAGACTGCCTTCAGGCACACTCCCTGAAGGCAGGTTCTGATTACTGCCTTGCGCGCTTGCGGGCAGCGCCCAGGCCAAGCAGGCCCAGACCCAGAAGCGCCATGGTGCCGGGCTCCGGCACGGGCAATTCGGTGACGTTGAGGCGGGCCATCAGATTTACCGACGTAATGGCATTTTCCGCAGTCAGGAAGGTTTCCAGGTCGCCTTCAAAACCGAGAAGGTCCAGGCTGTAGAGGTTGTTGCCAAGCTGGAAATCGGTGCTGGTTACGTATTCATCGAGAATCCAGATCTGGTCGTCCACGTCACCAACATTTTCGACGACATCAATCTTGCTCCAGTCCAGGCACAAGAACAAAAACCAGGACGCGCAGGTGTAGGTTTGCCCTGTTACCACGGGCGCTGTGTTGGGCGTTTCGTCGTGGGCAAAGACGAACGTGCCCGATGAGCCGCCATTATCACCAAACCCGTCAAAGCCAAGATTGACCGCCAGGTCCACCCCGGTAATGCCATCACCGGTCACCGGCTTGTTGATGTGAGTCAGGCTGCCCAGCACAAAGGCGTCACTGTCTAGAATGGTCTGGGGCAGTGGGGACGTTCCATTGAAGTTATAGCCACTCTGGCCGGCGCCTGAGCTGTACCCCCAGCGAATCTGGCTGGTGCCTTCACCGTTGACGTTGGAACCGCCAACGGCATTTTCAAAGTTTCCGGATACAGAGGTCAGGTTAACGGGAAACGCAAACGCAACGCTGGCGGTCAGTGCGGTTGCAGTTGCGACTAAGGCTTTTGCTAGCATTTTCATTATTCGTTCCTTCGTTTTGAGTGAGTCCGCACTTGTTTAGCAAGTTAGGTGCCATTTCTTTAGGTTATTGATTTGTCGCTGGTTTTATGAGGCCCTGAAAATATGTGTCAATTAACCTGACATTTGCGTTGTTCTTAGACTGTTCCAGCGCTGCTTATCGCTGCTGGGAGTGGTAATGTGTCCACATTATTTACAGTATTTTGGTCGCGCCTGGACTGTAGCGATCTCTCGTTGCCATACGGTAATGCTCCCGGCATGAAGAAACCGGCAAGCCGTGCTATCAATTGAGAGGGATTATTATTTTCTTCTGAAGGAATGGGCATGGCTTACTGGTTGGTGGACAGCCCGGGTTCTGGCGATGGCTCTCGCGACAGCGATTTCTGGCTGAAGCACCTGCGCGAGCAGGGCATAAATGAGGTAACCGTTTGCAAGCTGGGTGATGCCGAAAATTGGATTCGTCATGTGTCTGAAGGCGACTGCCTGATGGCTGCAGGTGGTGATGGCACGGTGAACGGGGTGGCTTCGCTGTGCCTGCGTACCGGGGCGACCCTGGCGGTTCTGCCATCAGGCACTGCTAATGACTTCGCCCGAAACCTGGGCCTTCCTGAGGATCCTTCAGAGGTTGTTCGGCTGGTGGCAGAGGGTGGCTCGCAACGGATTGATGTGGCGGAGTTTTCAGATCGCATTTATTTGAACGTGGCTCACATCGGGCTTGGAACCTTGCCCTCCCGAAAAGCCAGTTCCCCAACCAAGCAAGCTTTGGGCAAGTTCAGCTACCTGGCCACCCTGTTTCAGCAGGTGGGTGCCAAGCGGGGCTTCCGGGCCAGGATTCAGACGGATCGCTCATCGCTCGAAGGCCGCTGGCTCTCCATTGCGGTTGCCACGGGAGCCTACTTTGGCGGCGGCCAGGAAATACCGGAAGCCTCGGCTGACGATGGACTGCTGGATATCATTGCTATACGCCCCCGCCCGCTAGCCCAGTTGTTACTGACCTTCCTGACGGTTCGGCTGAACCGAAAAACGCCCCGGAGAACCAGCACGGTTATTCAGATCAAAGGCAAGTGGTGCCAGATAGACACCCAGCAGCCCAGAACCGTAACCGTAGACGGTGATGTAGCCGGCAAAACGCCCTTTCGGGCGACTTGCCGGCCGGGTGCTATCCGGGTGATTGGCAAGAGGGTAGTGCATACCGGCGAGCAGCCGGCATCGGGTTAGACTGAAATGCCGGCTTTACGGGCCCGGGCCGCGTGCAGCTTTTTGTAGCTCTCGATCATCTTCAGGTGGCGGTCGAGGCCGCGCAGGTCCATGCCGGTTTCTTCAAGGCCATAGAAACGCACGGTGCCGTTGATGGAGCCTTCGACGGCATCCATCACCTCGTTGCCGAACATGCGGCGGAAGTTGTAGAGGTAGTCTTCCAGCTCCAGTTCTTCGTTCAGCGTAGCTTCCAGGGCTGCGTTCATGGCCTGGTAAAACAGGCCGCGTTCAACGGTGTTGTCGTTGAACTGCAGGAACATCTCCACCAGCTCCCGGGCTTCTTCCAGTTCACCCAGCGCCAGGTAGATCAGCAGTTTCAGTTCCAGAATGGTGAGCTGGCCCCACACGGTGTTTTCATCGAACTCGATACCGGTGAGAGTGACGATGGTCATGTACACGTCCAGCTCGGCCTCTTCCAGCCGCTCCACCAGGCTGGCTAGTTCGTCCTCATCCAGGCGGTGGAGATTGAGAATGTCTTCCCGGAATGCCAGCGCCATGTTGGTGTTGTCCCACACCAGGTCTTCCACCGGATACACTTCGGAATAGCCGGGTACCAGGATGCGGCACACCGGGGCACCCAGATAATCGAAGCCGGCTACGTAGCACTCCTTGCCCATGTCCGCGAGCATCTGGAACAGGGTGGCGGCTTCTTCTTCGTTGCTGCCGGAGAAATCCCACTCGACGAAATCGTAGTCGGATTTGGCACTGAAGAAGCGCCAGGACACCACCCCGCTGGAGTCGATAAAGTGCTCAACGTAGTTGTTGGGCTCAGTCACCGCCATGGAGTTGAAGGTGGGGGGGGGCAGGTCGTTCAGGCCTTCAAAACTGCGGCCCTGCAGCAGTTCGGTCAGGCTGCGTTCCAGCGCTACGTGGAAGCTGGGGTGAGCGCCAAAGGAGGCGAACACGCCGCCGGTTTTCGGGTTCATCAGGGTTACGCACATCACCGGGAACTGGCCGCCCAGAGAGGCGTCTTTTACCAGAACCGGGAAGCCCTGTTCTTCCAGGGCCTTGATGCCTTCGACAATCCCCGGGTATTTGGCCAGTACGCTGTCCGGCACATCCGGCAGGGCGATTTCGTTCTCGATGATTTCTTTTTTCACTGCCCGTTCGAAGATCTCGGACAGGCACTGCACCTGCGCTTCCTGCAGCGTGTTGCCCGCGCTCATGCCGTTGCTCAGATACAGGTTTTCGATCAGGTTGGAAGGAAAATACACGGTTTCCCCATCGGAGTGGCGCACGTAGGGAATGCTGCAGATACCTCGCTCCGGGGTGCCGGAGTTGGTGTCGAACAGGTGGGTGCCCAGCAGCTCACCGTCGGGGTTGTAGATGGCCAGGCAGTGGTCGTCCAGGATGCCCTCGGGCAGTTCGCCTTCCGGACCCGGCTGGAACCATTTCTCGTTCGGGTAATGCACGAACTCGCTGTTGGCGATGTCCTGGCCGAAGTACTGGTCGTTGTAGAAAAAGTTGCAGTTCAGGCGCTCAATGAATTCACCCAGGGCCGAGCACAGGGCCGCTTCTTTGGTAGAGCCCTTACCGTTGGTGAAACACATGTGGGCGGCGGTATCGCGCACGTGCAGGGACCACACGTTGGGGACGATGTTGCGCCAGGAGGCAATCTCGATCTTCATACCGAGATCCGCCAGGATGCCACTCATGTTGGCAATGGTCTGTTCTAGCGGCAGGTCTTTGCCTTCGATGTAGGTGCTGGAGTCGCCGCCCGGAGCGGCAGTCAGCAGGGCCTGGGCGTCTTCGCCCAGGTTTTCCACTACTTCAATCTGGAAATCCGGACCGGTTTGCACCACCTTTTTGACCGTGCAGCGGTCGATGGAGCGGAGGATGCCCTGGCGATCCTTGTCGGAAATGTCTTCCGGCAGTTCCACCTGAATCTTGAAAATCTGCTTGTAGCGGTTTTCCGGGTCTACAATGTTGTTCTGCGACAGCCGGATGTTGTCTGTGGGAATATCCCGGGCATTGCAGTAAACCTTCACAAAGTAGGCTGCGCACATGGCCGATGAGGCCAGGAAGTAGTCAAACGGGCCGGGCGCCGAGCCATCGCCTTTGTAGCGGACGGGCTGGTCTGAGATGACGGTAAAATCGTCAAACTTGGCCTCAAGCCTCAGGTTGTCGAGATAATTGACTTTGATTTCCATGGGCAGCTTACCGGATTCAGAAATATGAGCAGTTTACGCGGAATAGACGAGGTGATCCCCGATGCGCGGGATGGTCTCACAAAAACGGAACGGACGATACTTTACGTCCTGAGCGAGACCCAGAAGGAATTGGGCGGCCGTAACGTGCCGACGGTAATGCTGTATGGCCGGGTGCTGGAGTATGTGAATATCAGCGTGGACGAGCTGCACCTGTACCTGGACAGGCTGGGCGTTAAAGGGGATGGGCTTTAGGTCTTGTGGGTGCTGAAGTCTCTCGGATCTAATCGGTAATAGCCGCACATCGCCTTGTAGACCTCCGGTTGCGCCTCTAGCAGGTGTTCCGGTTGCTGAAAAAAGGTTTCCGTCAGCACCGCAAAGAACTCCGCCGGCTCGGTGGCGCCGTAAGGGTCCAGCCAGGGTTTATGATGGTGTTCCAGCCGATGTTGCAGGTGGTCCCAGGCCTTGGTCATGGTTTCCTGCCAATGCTTTGCGTCTTGCCCGCTCAGTGGCGGAGCCCCGTCTGCCGAGCCATCCAGGTAATCCAGTTGATGGGCAAATTCATGAAGGATCACATTATGGGCCCCGCTGGGGTTGGCAATAGCTTGTTCACACTGACTCCAGGCCAGAATCACCCGGCCGTGAGACCAGGCTTCCCCGGCCCGGGTTTCTTCACTGGTACTGACCACCAGGCCATCACTGTCGGTGTCCTGAACCCGGTAGATATCGGGGTAGACCAGAATGCTCTTTACATCGTCGTAGTTCGAGAATGCTCGTTCCAGCAATAACAGGCAGGCATGACCCGCGATGGTCACCCGTACCCGGTCATCGATGTGAAAGCCTGCGCATTCATAGAACTCCTTTTCTGCGATAAACAGCTGAACCAGGTTTTCCAGCCGGGATTTGTGGCCGTTGGAGAGCTGGTTATAGATGGGTACGTTTTCCTTGAGGTGGCGCCGCCAGTGCTCAGGGAAGGGCTGTTGCAGTTCTCGCTGGCGTCGCCAGTTGCGGTAGAAGAACAGGTAAAAGACCGTTCCGGAAAGCAGAAGGATAGCGGCCAGGGAAAAGATCAGTGCGGGCGACATGGGTAGGCCTGTTCAACGGTCATGTTGCAGTCTGTGTAGTTGCAGGTCTTTTTCCAGCCGGTAGGTGTCAAAATCCCGAGCCAGGAAAAGGTGGCCCTTGTAATGCTGCAACGCCTCGGCGGCGAGCTGGTTGATATGAGGCGTGCCACCCGGGGCGGATTGGTAGCGGGAGCTGAAGTGGGTGAGTACCAGGTTGGGGAGCTTTACGCTCTGGGCAAACCGGGCCACCTGCTGCGCCGAGCTGTGCTGGGGCCAGGGGCCGACCCGGTCGGCGACGTCCTGGGTGTAAGTCGCTTCGTGGATGAGTACATGAGTTCCCTGGCTGGCCTCTTTCAAAAGCTCCGGTGTGTCATTATCACCACCCACAATGATGCGCCGGGCGGTTCTGGGTATCTCCGTGTAGTCATCGCTCCTCAACAACCGGCCGTCATCCAGCAGCACGTCTTTGCCCTTCTGCAGATCGCCCCAGTATGGCCCCGCCTCTATGCCGTCCGCCGTCAGTTTCTCCTGCCTTAGCTGGCGTTCCAGATTTCGTTCAGTAAAGACATAAGCGCGACAGGCAACCCGGTGCGAAAGCGCCACGTTGGTAACCCCCACGTTGTCATCCTGCCAGTAAAAATCGTGCGCTTCGGAATTGATGAAGTTCAGCGGGTAGCTCAGGCTGGAGTCGCTGTTATCTATTGTCGCCTCGATGAAACGGCGCACCTGTGGCGGGGCGATAATGTCCAGCGGCTCTGTACGGCCCAGCATGGAGGCACTGGTGAGCAGCCCGGGCAGGCCAAAGATGTGATCACCGTGGATGTGGGTGATGAAAATCGCCCGCAGCTGCATCACCGAATAGCGGGTACGCATCAGCTGGTGCTGGGTGCCTTCGCCGCAATCGAGCAGGTACCAGGGTTTGGGACCGGACCGGCAAAGGGCCAGCCCGGTGACGTTCCGTGACCGGGTTGGTGTTCCGGCAGATGTGCCCAGGAAAGTAAATTCCATCGTGCCTCGTTTCGCGGTAATGTGCCCCCTAATAATACGAAACCCTGCTCTGAGATGATACGGAACCCATCATGTCTGAACTCGCAAACTACGAAAGCTTTAACATCGAAGTAAAAGACCACATCGCCCACGTACAGTTCAGCCGCCCTGAAGCGCTGAACTCCATGAACAAGGCGTTCTGGCTGGAGTTGCCCCGCTGCGTGCAGGACATCGAAGCCAACACAGGCGCCCGGGTAATTGTGATCTCCTCCACCGGCAAGCACTTTTCCGCCGGCATGGACCTAGGTGTGTTTTCTGATCCGAAATCCGTGCCCATGAGCGGTGACCCCGGCCGTATGGCCGAGAACCTGCGTAGAGTCGTACTGCAGTTGCAAGACACCCTGAGCTCTCTGGAAAAAGTACGCCTGCCGGTGCTGGCGGCGGTTCACGGCGGCTGCATTGGCGGCGCGCTGGATCTGGTGTGTGCCGCTGACAGCCGTTACTGCACGGCGGATGCCTACTTCACCATCAAGGAAACTGAGCTGGGAATGACCGCCGATGTAGGCACCCTGCAGCGTTTGCCCAAGCTGATGCCCGAAGGCGTAGTGCGGGAACTGGCCTACACCGGCCGCAAATTCGGCGCCGAAGAGGCCCAACGTCTTGGTTTCGTGAATACCGTTTACGAGAACCAGGAGGCGATGCTGGAAGGTGTGATGGCCATTGCTGCCCAGATTGCGGCCAACTCGCCGCTGGCGGTGACCGGCTGTAAGGAAATGATCAATTTCAGCCGTGATCACAGTGTGGAAGACAGCCTGAAGTACATGGCTACCTGGCAGGCCGGCATGTTCCGTCCTGGAGATATGATGAAATCCTTCCAGGCCAAGGCCCAGAAACAGGCTCCGAGCTACGATGCGCTGTTCCCCGTCAAGGATCTGTTCGACAACTGATCCATGCCTGAACGCGGAAGTCCCTCCATGCCTTCAGCCACCGCCCTGATGTTTCAGGGCGGTATTGGTTTACTCGGCCTGTTTGCTGTCTGGCTGTTTGAGATCCCGCTGCTTCTTGATGGCCTGAATGCTGTTGAGGTGGTGTTGTTCGGCACAGTGGGGGCGGTTGGTACCTATCTGGTGCTGGTGTTGTTGTCCCGGGTGCCCTGGCTTTTCCCGGGTAATCTGAGCAGCCAGATGCAGGCGCTTTATAACTTCGCCGCCAGTTATCGCTGGCCGGTACTTCTGGCGCTGTCGGTATTGGCGGGAGTGGGGGAAGAGTTACTGTTTCGCGGGGCCATTCAGGGCTGGCTGCTGCAGCACACTGGCCCCTGGACAGCGGTTATTGCGGCTTCCGTGTTGTTCGGCCTGGTGCACTATGTTTCGTTCACCTATTTCGTGATGGCCACGGGCCTGGGCGCAGTATTGGGCGCTGCCTACCAATACAGCCAGAGCCTGGCGCTGGTCATGGCCTGGCATGCGCTCTATGACATGCTGGCGCTCTATTGCCTGCTTCGTTATCCCCGCTGGTTTGGTGTTCGCCCGCCCTGCAGTTAATCGTTTCCGCTTTTCCTGGCCTCAAAGTTGGCCAGCTCCACGTTGATAGCGTTAGTGGAAATCTGTATTTCATACAGTGAGTAAAGCAGCGACAGCGACAACAGCACCAGGCTGGTGCCGAACGCCACAATGCCCGGAGTTTGCAGCTGAAGAAACAGCAAAAACATCGACACCGTGCACAGGAAGAAACTGAGTACCCCGAAAGCCTGCATGCGCTTGGTCAGCACAATGCGCTTTTTCAGCATGCCGATCTGCCGGGCGATCAGCGCGTAGTCATCTTCCGAATCCATTTGTTTGAGCTGCCGGATCAGTTGGGCCAGTACCAGGAACCGGTTGGTATAAGCCAGCAACAACAGGGAAATGGCGGGGAACAGCAGGGCAGGTGTGGTCAGATCCAATGATGACAGCTCCGTGAAGAAATTCTTGTGGTATCAAATGGATGAGTTCCAAGTATAGCCTGCTACGGGTATCCTTGCGCCATTCTTTTTGGAGTCGATGGGATGCTTGAGAGTTACCTGACCGGCCTGCTGGTGTGTGGCGGTATTATTGTGGCCATCGGTGCCCAGAATGCCTACATTCTGAGCCAGGCCATTCGCCGGGAACACCACTGGTGGGCAGCCGGATTGTGCATGGTGTCAGACGTACTGCTGTTTACGCTCGGCATGTTCGGCGTGAGTGCGGCCCTGATGGCGGCACCCCAGGCGCTGGAAGTCTTGCGCTGGCTGGGGGTTGTCTTCCTGGGCTGGCTGGCCCTGCAGGCGTTTGTGCGCGCAGGCCGTGGCCGGGCAGCGCTGAAGGCATCTGGTGATGTGGGGCGAAGCCTGAAACGGGTTATCCTGACGACCCTGGCCGTAACCCTGCTTAATCCGCAGGTTTACCTGGACACCCTGTTGCTGATCCCGGCAGTGGGTGCCCAGCAGAGTAGTGCCGTGACTTTTGTGGCCGGCGCCAGCAGCGCGTCGATCCTCTGGTTTGGTGGTCTTGCCTGGTTCGGCTCCAGGCTGGCACCGGTTCTTTCCAAACCCGGTGCCTGGCGAGTGATTGATGGCGTTATTGGCCTGATGATGGCGGCTATCGCTTTACAGCTGGCCCTTGGCGGCCTTTGATATCTCGCCTTTCTTAACTTGTTCCAGAAATGCACGGATATCCTCGAAGGCTTCTTCGGCTTCCGGCAATAGCGGTGTGAAGATGTGCCACACATGCACCATGTTCTGCCAGGTGTGCAGTTCAACCGGTGAACCTTCAGCCCTGGCCTTGGCTGCATAGCGGGTAGAGTTGTCCAGCAGCATTTCTGTGGAGCTGGCATGGATCAGCGTTGGCGGCAGGTTGTTCAGGTTGCCGCGCAACGGCGAAGCCACCGGGTTGGTGGGGGAAATCCGGAATGCCGCCAGTGTGCCCCACCAGAGCACCGGCAAAGGAATCTTGGAGAGCCCGCCAAACACCGGCCCCAGCAGGGGGTCGGTGCGGATGTTGTCGCGGTTACTGGGGGCCGTCAGGGTGAGGTCTGTGGACGGCGACAGTGCCACTGCGGCATCCGGCTGGCGGATACCATTGTCCCGAACCCAGGCAATCAGCGACAGGGTATGGCTGCCGCCTGCGGAATCACCGGCCACCACCATAAAATCTGCAGTTTCTTCACCGTCCGGGCCGTGGGCTAACAGCCAGGTGTAAGCCTGGCGGCAGTCACGGATGCCATCCATAAACCGGTGCTCCGGCATCAATCGGTAGTCGAGGGCGAAAACGGCGGCATTGGCCAGCTGCGAGAACCTGTCGGTAATCGCCCTGTGGCTGCAGGGGCTGCCGGCAGCCCAGGCACCACCGTGGATATACAGAACCCGTCGGCGGGTGTCCACGCCAGGGGAGATAACCCATTCGCCCCTGGGTTGGTCGTTATGACGAATCTCTGAAGTTACTTCAACATCCTCACCCAGACTGTCCAGGTGATTCCTCAGGGCAATCAGCCTGGCTTTGCCTTTCAGTCCCTTTGATGCCCGGCCCATATCCTTGATGCGAGACAGCACTTCATCGTGAGCAGGATTGGGTGCGACTTCCTTCACCGCCCACTCGTTGCCGTCAAACTCGGACAGGTCTTTGACCCGGAACAGCAGGAAGGTGGCAGCAGCAATCAGCGCGACAATGGCGAGCAAGGTCCAGAGCATGGGTGTTCCTTTTCGGGAAGCAGTGGTTTTGTTCTGTGGATCAGTGAAATCCTAACACGGCAACTATCACATCCGTGCGTTGTGTTGCCATTGGCCGGGCGGCCGGTGTGCAGGGCAATGTTCGGGAGGCTTGCAGGAAAGGGGGCAGAGAAGAAGGGCCCGGAGAACCGGGCCCAGGGGCCTTAGTGACCGTAGATACGCATAGTGGTGTCCTGAACCACGAGGTTATCCAGCATCACAGAACCAATACTGGCTCCGCCTACCAGAACCTCGCCGATGGACATATCCGCCGCGAAGGTATTCAGGTCGATGGCCAGCGCATCGCCGGAACCGCCCAGCCGGGTTGCCTTGTACACGTCCATATCAATGGTGGCGCCGAGTGTCAGCACACCAGGCCCTGGGCTCAGGTCGCTGTCTGGATTTGGTGCGCCCATGTAATCTGCGCCGGTCATTTTGAAGTCACGGATACCGATGCCCAGAAAGTTGATATCAACATCCAGGTCAGAGATACCTACCTTAGTGTTCAGGTTCAGTCTGTCCGTAGCGGTGTCAACGGTGATGCCTACCTTAGTGAAGGCACCGACCATGTTGAAGTTGCTGGCCAGCAGGGTGGAATCGGTGTGGCCTTCCAGGGTCCACTCGCCGGTGCTTACGCCGAAGTCGATCGGCGCAGCGGTCAGCGGCAATACGTTGATGATTGCGTCGCCGTCAGCAGCTACATCGATCTCGATGGCAATGTTGTCGATCAGGTTAGTGGTGGCGTCCAGCCCGAGTGCATCCCGGAAATCAGTGATTTCAGAGAACAGACCAGTGGTATTCGCACCGCCAATCGAGATGTCTTTGATAGACAGGGAGCCTTCATCGGTGTATCGGAATTCGCCGATGTCCACACGGGTTTCCAGCTCGATAGTCACACCGGCCTGACCGGTGATGCTGCCCATCTGGGCGTCATCAATGGGTTTCAGGTCGGCCTGGGCAGCAAACGGGAGGCCTGCCATGGCCAGCACTAACGCGGATTTTTTCAGGCTTTTCATTTCGTCGTTCCTTTTTTGATTTTGTTTTCTCTTCTTTCCTGATTCGGGTTACAGCCGGCCGATACCGGCTGTAACCCTTTCCGGCCAAGCCGGAACTTTTAGAACTGAGGAGTCAGGTCCAGGTTGATGGTGTTGCCCGGGCCAGTCATGAACTGGTTCAGCAGGCTGGTCAGCAGGCCGCAGTTTTCCAGCGCGCCCAGCTCGTATACACCGCTTACGGTACCGCCAGTGGCCGGTGAGAAGTTGGAGCCTTCAACCGACTTCAGCTCGATGTTGATCGGATCGCGGGTCTGACACTCGGAACCACCACCAATGCGAATTGGCAGCCAGCCGATCTTGATAGCCACCTTGGGTACTTTCACATACAGCTGGGAGTTGGCAGTCAGCTTGCCGTTTACCAGGGAGCCGGTGGTTACCGCAGCCTGCTCGAATTCCACGTTGGCGGCAGCATTGATCTCGCTGAACAGCACCTTGATGGAGAAGTTGCCGGAGGTTGGCTGAACTTCCAGGTCTGCTTCAAAAGTGCCGGCAGCCAGGTCGAGAAGGGTAGCGATAGAGCCAGTCAGGGGCAGGGAGCCGCCGGTTGCCTTGATCAGTGTGGAGCCTTCCAGGCCCAACAGCAGTTCAATGGGGTCGGGGCCGCCGGTGGCTTCTTCATAGGACTCTGCACGCACCGGAATGGTTACGGTGGCGTTTTCTTCGTCGCTGGAGTTCACGACCAGGGCCGCGCTATACACACCCGGTGCACCGGCAGCAAAGCTCAGGTCGACAGAGCAGCTGGCGCCAGCGGCAACCGTGGTGCAGTTATTGGTCTGCAGGAAGTCAGCGGCATTGGCACCTTCCAGGGCAATGCTGTTGATTTGCAGGGCGGCATTACCGTTGTTGGCAATGGTAACCTGCGCGGATTCGCTGGTTCCGGACAGAACGCGACCCAGTTCGACCGATTCCGGAGATACCGAGATTTCCGGTGTCGGAGCCAGGGTGCCGCGGCCAGACAGGGCAACGTCGATGCTCGGGGTTTCGGCATCGGTAGACTCGATGGTCAGGGTTGCGCTACGGGTGCCATCGGTGCTTGGAGCAAAGGTGACATCAACCGCACAGGAAGCGTCCGGCGCAAGGCTGGAGCCACACAGGTTATTCAGGGTGAAGACGTCAGCATCGTTACCACTGATGGCAATGTTGTTCAGGCCCAGGGCTGCACTGCCGGTGTTGGTGATGGATACGGACTGCTGAGCGCTCAGGCCGGCCTGGACGGCACCGAAGGCCAGTTCTTCAGCGCCTACGGTGATGCGCGGTGTTTCAACCACTTCACCACCCACGGTGATGGTTTGAAGCAGGTTGTCCTGGCCTGGCAACTGAACACAGTCAGTCAGGATTTCACCGATCGGAGCGGGCGCAATGGCGCCATTGGCGGTGCGCGCAGTCAGGTCCAGTTGCAGGGCGCCAACACGGATGACCAGTTCGCCAATATCATCCTCTGTAACCAGGAATTCCGGAGACATGCCGGAGGCCGGAACATTGAATTCGCCTGAAGTTTCGGGAACAGGCGTGGGCGGAATGTCCAGCTTCACAATTTGTTCAACGGTTCTGCCTGCGGTCACAACACTGTTGTAACTGGTGGCAACGCCTTCGAGTGTGGCGGACTGAACCAGTTTAAGACCGGTGCGGGCATCGTCATTGACCACGGTGATGGCATCAACGGTGAATGCGGGGATGGTGTCACCTACAGACACTACGGAAGGAATATCCGCGCTGATGGTAGCCCGGATGGGCTGGTCGCCAATCAGCGGGAATGGGCATTCAAAGGCCAGTTCGGTAGAGACCTGTTCGGCTGCCGCATTTGACGCACCGCCGGCCATCAAGGCCGCCGCCGCAACGGCGGGACCGAGCTTGCGAACGCTCGTGTTGAGGTTCCTGAGTTTCATGAGTTCGTCCTCTGTGTATCTTCTTTGTTGTAGTTGGGGTTGCAGACAACACCGATAAGGACTGCTCGATCGGACTTGCAAAGATCCCGTGCCATACGCGTTTACGCATGAATGCAGGGTTATTAGACGGGGAGTGGGTGCCGCCGGTCATTGCTGGTGGCGGCACCATTTTTGTCTTAAACGGAAATCAGGGTGGGTTATTGTTCAAACCGTGAACGGTGTCAAAACGGCCGGGGAACGCCGGTCACTTTTTACTGCGGGCCTGACGGCGAATGTCGCCAGGGGTCTGGCCGGTCCAGGAACGGTAAGCCTTGGTGAAACCGGCCTGGTCACTGAATCCCAGTTTTTCTGCAATGGATTCCAGCGGCACATTGGTGTCTTTCAGGTACAAAGTGGCAAAGTTTTCCCGGATCTCGTTACGCAGTTCCCGGAAGGATGTGCCGGCGCTGGCAAGGTGCTGCCGCAACGTGCGGGGGCTGATCTCCAGGCGGCGGGCGATGTTCTCGGTGGTGCAGGGGCGCCCGGGCTGGCTCATGATCAGTTCCCGTACCTGCATAACGGTCTCGTCTGCTTCCCGGGGTGTCTCCCGGGCACCGTGCCGGGTCCTGGCCACCAGGAATTCCAGGCTGGCGTCGTCTTTGCGAATCGGGGTGCCGTTCAGGGGCATGATCACCTGGCTGATGCCGGCATCGAATTCGAACTCGCTGTCTGGTGCCAGCAATTGCCAGTCTTCCTGGCTGGCTTTGCCCGGGAAGTCGAACTGGAAGGTGAAATGGCTGCATACCTGGGAGGAGACCCGGTGAATGCTGCCCATGTAGATCTTGGTCAGGCAGGGCCGAAGATCGCCCACTCCCCAGGTATCGATCAACCGGATGCGAATGGTGGAGCCGCTGGATTCCAGCTCCATATCCATCAGTGGCAAGCCCACCCGGAGGTATTGAACAATCATACTGACCAGGCGACGGGGATTTTCCTGGCCCAGCACGGCAAAGCCGAGCAAGCCGTGGCTGGGCAGGTCCAGCTGCTGTCCGAATTCGAAGGCGGCCCGTTCGTCGTGCATCAGCCAGTCGGCCTGGCGGAGCAGGAGCAGCACCTGGCTCATGGTTACGCTGGCATCGGGGTTGTTCAGAAGGTCGTCGGTAATGCCGGTTTCCGCCATGATGGCGTGGCGTTTAACGCCGCGGTTTTCCATAAACCGGATAAAACGGCGGGCATAGCGGGCCGAGATGATCGGCACCTCCAGTGCAAGGTTGTTCAACGAATCCATGTTTCCGCCTCTGTGCCGAGGCTGTGTACGGGGTTAGTATAGGCGCGGTGTTACGGTGGATATCCGGCAACTGGTCACAAATTGGCCGCATGGCCGGATATGACAATGAAACTTCAGACAGGTTTGTCTCCCATGATTTCAGGTGGTGCCACAGCATCCAATACAGAGTTGTCCGAGTGCTGTTCGGTTTGTGAGAGCCGCACACTCGCACCGTTTATGGAGGTAGAAGGCAAACTTTACCTGCGCTGTGGCACTTGCCAGGCAACCCTGATGGCGCCGGGGTTCTACTTGTCTGAGCAGGAGGAACGGGCTGTCTACCAGTTGCACGATAATCAGCCAGAGGACCCGGGCTATCGAAAGTTTCTGTCAAAGCTTGTCGGGCCTCTACTGGCAAAGCTTTCCCCGGGCGCCCACGGGTTGGATTTTGGCTGTGGTCCCGGGCCCGCGCTGGCTAGCATGTTTGAGGAGGCTGGCTACCCGATGGCGGTTTACGATCCCTTCTTCAGACCAGAAAGGGAAGTGCTGAACCAGGCCTATGATTTTGTGACCTGTACCGAAGTCGTGGAACACCTGCACCAGCCTGCCCAGGTGTTCAGACAGCTCGATGCCTTGGTAAAGCCCGGAGGCTGGCTGGGTATCATGACCTGTTTCCAGAACGCTGATGACCGCTTTGCCACCTGGCATTACCGCAGAGACCCGACCCACGTGGTGTTCTACCGGGAAGAAACCTTTGCCTGGCTGGCCGCACATTTCGGCTGGGAGCTGGAGGTGCCGAGAAAGGATGTTGCGCTGTTCCGAAAGCGGGCCTGACCCGGTTCAGGGCGCCTCGGCAGGACATTGGGGAATGGACGGGCATTGCTGCGTGGCGTTTTGGATCGGGCCGGGCAGGCTGTCTGCTTTATTCTTGAAGCGGTCAGGGGCAAGGGCGCCGGCGCAGGCCCGGGCTTTTTTGGCTGTTTCAGGGCAGCCATTGGCCGACAGGGCATAGGCCAGGTTGTTCCAGCCTTCAGGGGCTTGCGGGAATAGCTTCACAGCTTTCAGAAAGTGCTCGATCGCTTGTTGCGGCTGCTGTTGTGCATAGGCCAGGTTACCCAGTGCCATGACCGGCGCAGAGTGTTCGGGCCAGCGTGTTTGCGCGGTCTGGTAGGCCTCCCGTGCCGCACGGCTGTGACCGGTGGTTTCCAGGTCATGGGCGGCCCTCAGCCAGGGCAGGGGCTCGGCGGTTGCCGGTAACGTGTCCGGTGGCAGGATCACCACGGCCCACCGTTCAGCCCGGTTCCAGGTGGCGTGAAAGGCTTTGTAGGGCATCCGGTAATGCTGGCGGGTATCAGTGTTCAGTACCAGCTCCTCCTCCCGGGCGTCGTAGCCCACCACCACGGCAAAGTGCCATTGCGGCCACCAGTTGAAGCGCAGGTTCTGCATGACCAGTACCGGGTTGCCTGCCGCAACTTCCGCCAGTACGGCATCAATTTCCGGTTGCAGTGGATACACCACCATATTGTGGGAGCGCGCCCCGGCCACCATCTCCACCTGCAACGAGCCTTCCCGGCCGGGAATGTACACCAGCTCTTTCAGGATGTCCGGATCGGTGGACAGCCCCTGACTGTTCAGCATGGTGGCCAGCGAGGCCGGGCCACACTGGTACTTTTCCTGGGGATAGAACGGTACTTCCTTCAGCAAGGTCGACGCGGGCTGTGCATCATTGTTGGTGGCTGATGGTTCGGGCCAGGGCGGGGTAGTTGCGCAGCCGGCCAGCAGGACCAGGCCCGTGAGAGCCGTCAACCTGCTGAAACCGGCGAGCTTCCTGAGCATGGTTCGGTGGTTTACCGGATACAGTTAATGAACGAGAAGAGATCGGTGGCGCACAGCATGTCGGTGATGATGAACACCAGCAGGAACAGGACGATCACACCGACAACCCCTTCACCGGTGGGTGCTTCGGCCAGTTGCTGCTCGAAGTCTGCCAGTTCGGCGGGGGTCAGGTTCTGGATGCGCTCGGCCACCTGGTCTTCACTGACACCAAGCTCGGCCAGCTTTTCTTTCACTTCCTGCTGCTCCAGCATCTTCAGCAGCTGTTGCCGGTCGATGTCGGTCTGTTGTTGCTGGATCAGCTCACCGGTGCCCACCATGCCGGCGTGGGCAGAAACGGAGAAGGTGGTGGCAAAGGCCATCAGCAGGGCCATCACCAGAGAAAACTGCTTGGTGTAACGTCGCATGGCGTTCATGACAGACTCCTTTCTCAGTTGTTTACAAAGACACTAGTTTGAACGGTGTCGCTGTTCAACATACAAAACGTTCACCAAGAAGAAAGGGTTCCTCAGAAAGTGGAAAGCCCTGTGGCTTCCATCACCCGGTACTGCCAGTAACGGAACCTGGACGCCTCCTGCCACCGTGCCCACGGCAGGCTGAGTACCGGATTGCTGTCCGGGCCATGGTTCCAGTGCAGCTCGAAGTAATCTGTCGCCTTAGTGGCAACGGGGTGGTCGGCCGGGAGCTGCACCCATGCGTTGGATTCCAGGTTCAGGTCGTCCAGGTTACGGCGGGTGAAGTTGGCAGAGCCCAGCAGCATTTCCTGTTGGCCATTGCTAGGGGTTCGGATCAGCAGCTTGCTGTGGCACTGCTCCCCGTGGGTGTTACACCAGCGTACAGCAACTCCTGCCTGGTTCAGCTCGTTAGCCACCGGGCGGTTGGGAATGCCGTTCTTCTCGTGGCCGAAGGCGTCTTTGTTGGCATCCAGCAACAGCCGGATGCTCACGCCCCGTTGCTGAGCGGATATCAGGGCTTCGATGATGGGGCGGTGGGACAGGTAGAACATGGCCATGTCGAGACTGTCCCCGGGCTGGCTCTGGTCAATCATCGCCAGGGCCTTGTCCCGGATGGCGGATTCGGTGAGTACCTGAATGCTGCTGCCGGATTCCTGGTGTTCGCCGGCCATGGCTTCCAATGTGTTGATCCAACGGTCAATTGTGGTGGTATCTGCGCCGGACATCTGCATAACCGCGCGTTCGCTGCGAACCACATCTGTGACTGCCGGGCCATTGAAGGCCAGGGCGGTGTTGCTGTGCCGGCTGCTGCCATCGTGGGGGTTGGCGGAGGTGATCACAGCACGGAAGCGATCGCCCTCGTCGGCAACCAGTACCTTGCGATGGTTGGCCTTGAAGTTGGGCAGGGCCAGGTAGCTGCGAACGGTGGCGGGCTCCGTGCCCAGTGCGTTTGGCAACCAGCCACCATCGGGGTTGTTGCCCAGCCACTGGCAGCAGAGCCGCCATAATGATGACCAGGCCGGGTTGCTGTCCCGCAGGGGGGCAAGCCGTGTGATGACCAGTTGAATGCCGGCATTTTCGAGGGCCTCGAACAGCGTCGATCGGGTGCCGCCGTAAAAGGTGTTAAGCGGGTCTGTGATGACCACAATGTCGATGCCGGGCTGCGATTGCTTTCGGGTAATCAGCGCATCGACGGTCTGCTGTGCCAGGGGCCGTAATCCCTTGTCTTCGGGGCCGGTACTGTTGAACAGGAACATATCCAGCAGGATGAATGTTTCGGCCTGCCCGATCAGCCGGAATATCTCGTCGAAAATTTCGTGGTCCAGTTCGGAGCGGCCATCAGGGAAGTGCAGCGTGGTGTCGGTCAGCAGTTCAGGCGCTTCGAGGGGCAGAACATCGCCCTGGTAGGCAAGGCCGGCCGGCAAGGGCTTGTGGGTGTGCCATAGCCCGAGGCTGACCAGGATCAATAACAGGGCTGCGGCGAGTAACTTCATTGTCATGGCAGCATCATTCCTTTGAGTGAGGGGCGCCTGGCTCAGGTTTCGCTGTGCCGGAGGATCCGTTCCGAAAACAGCTGCAGCAGGCGGGCTGCGTCTTCGGCCGGTTGCACCGAGGCCATCAAACCATTGGCATCCAGCCCCTCGGCCTGAAGGTCAGGGTACTGGACTTCCAGATAGGCCTTCATGATGTGTTCGGTGAACTCGGGGTGAAACTGCACACCCCAGGCATTGTCACCAACCCGGAAAGCCTGGTGCGGCTCAAAGTCGGACTCGCCCAGCAAAACAGCGCCAGGGGGTAGCTCCAGCACAGATTGCTTGTGAGTCAGCTGAGCCGGAAAGGTTTGCGGAAGCTGGCTGAACAGGGGATCGCTCTGTGCAGCAGCAAACAGGCGAACCTGCCGGGTGCCGGTTTCACGGCCTTTGGGATGGTAATCCACCTTGCCGCCCATGGCATGTGCCAGGAGCTGGTGGCCGTAGCAGACACCCAGAAGCGGAACATTGTCTTCTACTGCCTGGCGCACCCAGTTGGCTGCTTGTTCGCTCCAGGGTTCCCGGTTACTGACCATGGCCGGCGAGCCGGTAATAACGATGCCTTGCCAGTCCGAGGGGTGGCCCGGGGGCGGAGTCTGCGTTACGTCGACGACCGTCAGTTGCAGTTGGCTGGACAAACCACGGGTAAACCAGGCATCAAAGTCTCCGAACTGATCCTTGATCTGCGGATAGGTGCTCCCTGTTTTCAGGATAACCACCCGCCGGGCCTTTGTGTTGCCTGTGCCAGCCATACTGCGCTCCGATGACAGCTAAACGGGAGAGGGTTATTCCTCTTCCGGAAGTTCCGCGTTGTGGAACACGTTCTGAACGTCGTCCAGATCGTTCAGCATGTCGAGGAACTTCTCGAACAGGGGAATATCGTCGCCCTGAACAACTGTAGTGGTCTTCGGCAGGAACTGGATCTCGTCCACATCGAACTCGATGCCTTCGAAGGCCGCTTCCAGTGCCTGCTTGGCCTTGGCGTATTCGGTGTTGGGCGTGAATACGGTGATCTTGCCATCTTCATTTTCGATGTCGGTCACATCAACATCGGCTTCCATCAGCGCTTCAAGAACGGCTTCTTCATCCTGGCCGTTGAACGCGAAAATAGCGCAGTGGTCGAACATGTGGGCAACCACGCCGGGGGTGCCGATCTTGCACTTGGTCTTGGTGAAGGCCAGGCGAACGTCGCCGAAGGTGCGGTTGGGGTTGTCGGTCAGGCAGTCGACAATCACCATGCAGTTGCCGGGGCCATAACCTTCGTAACGGGCTGTCGAGTAGTCTTCCCCCGCGCCGCCCTTGGCCTTCTCGATGGCTTTTTCAATAACGTGCGTGGGAACCTGGTCTTTCTTGGCGCGCTCGATCAGGCCGCGAAGCGACAGGTTGGCCTGAGGGTCGGGGCCGCCAGACTTGGCGCTCATGTAGATTTCCCGGCCGTACTTGCTGTAAACCTTGGTTTTAGCCGCGGCCGTCTTGGCCATGGATTCTTTACGGTTCTGGTAGGCTCTGCCCATCGTTGGTGCCTCTCGGATTTACGATCAAAAGCGGGATTTTACTGAACCTGAGGGATTTGCGACAGGGGTGATTGCGCAAGGAATGCAGAAGGAGGTTTCCGCATCCCTGCGGAAACCGGGGAAATCACACAAAATCGACCGGCGGACGGTAGTTGTCCTGGGTCATCAGGTCGATGCCGCAGTCCATGCTGCTGACCCAGTTCAGGAAGCGGTCAACCATGGCCGGCCCCTCAAAACGCTTGCCGTGCTGGGGCACGATCATGGCCACGTCCATATCGCGAACCATGTTGGCCCAGAGCTGGCACACATTTTTAGAGGCAATATACCGGCGGTGGAAGCCGATCATGTGCTGGATGTGCTTGTCGAAGTCTTCCACCGGCTTGTGGTCGTCTTCACCCCCGAGCGATGCGCCCAGATCTCCGGAGAACAGAATCTTCGAGACCGGATCATAGAACTGCAGGTTACCCACGGAGTGCATGAAGTGGGCTGGCAGGCACTGGATATGGGAGTCGCCGAAACGCACTTTCGCACCCTGGTCCGGAATGCTGATGATGCGATCGTACACGCTGCCGCTGAGCTGGTTGGTTACGTAGCTGGACACCAGGTGGGGCAGGAAGCGGGCCCACAGCTTGGAGGTTACGATGCTGGCCTTGGTGTGCACAATCCAGCGGTCAATCGCACCGATGATGTCCGGGTCCTGGTGGGAGGCAAATACATAGTCCATCTCACGGATGTTCATGTACTTGGAGGCAGCCACCGACAGCGGGGTATAGGTAAGGTCTCCGCCGGGATCCAGCAGGGCTTCGTGGTCACCATCTACAATCAGGAACTGGTTGGACTGAACGCCCTCGCCGGCTACCAAAGAATCAAACATCAGGCACTTGTGGTGCCCGTTGTCGAACAGAACGATCGGCTCAACTGCCATTAGGGTCTCCCGCACAACAATAGGTTACAGGCCATTACCGCGGTGCCCAGGCACCGCGATGGCCGGATATTGCAATAAGGTTTGGAGACTACCGAACAGCGGGAAGCCGGGCCTTGCCACAGGTCAATTATCTGATATTCATCAAGTAGCGGATTGTTGCTATGGCTACGCCAGCTCCGGAACCCGGCGGATGCCACGCTTCAGGCCCTGCTCCAGCGCTGCACTGACCACCTTGCCTGAAAACGGCACAATATCTTCGAAGGTGATGGTATAGCTGACCCGGGTTTGACCTTCCTGCGTGTCATAAAAACGAATACGCCCCATATGATTGCGAATCGGGCTAAGGCTGGTGATGGTGTATTCAATCAGCGAGTCCGGCTCGAAAACCAGTACGGTTTCCTGCAGCGACAGGGGGCCAATGCCGATTTTACGTACCGAGCCGGTACCGTTCGGATCGGCCTGGTCACTGTCTTTGATGCGTTTTACCGGAGCACCGATCATTTTCCCGAAACGGTGATGGTCGGCAAACAGGGCGAAGACTTTTCGCCTTGGTACATCAAAAGTTTCATCAATTTCAATGGTGTAGCTGGCCATCGTCATGCTCTTGTTGTTGGTTGTGGCTGCCAGATTACTTGTTTACGGTATTAAACAAAAGTCGAATACTGTCTGGCCTGACCCCAATGTTTCCGAAGTCCGGCTTTGCGGTCAATTTATAAAGTATTTGAGTGGCTAAACTACACATAACACTAACAATGAACCTTCAGTGCGAGAGGGAAGAACCATGAGCACCAACGCCAAGCTGCCACTGGATATGCTTTACCAGTGGGAAAACAACCACAAAGACCGGCTCTACATGACCCAGCCCATGGGCGATGGCACGGTGGATGAATTCACCTGGGGCCGCGCGGTGGACGAAGCCCGGCGCATGGCGGCTTACCTGAAGTCTCTGGACCTGCCGGAGAAGAGCCGGATCGGGATTATCTCCAAGAACTGCGCCCATTGGATCATGACCGACTGGGCTATCTGGCTGGCAGGGCATATTTCTGTGCCCCTGTACCCGATGCTGAATGCCGACACGGTCAACTACGTACTCAACCACGCCGGCTGTGAAGTGCTGTTTGTGGGCAAGCTGGATGACTGGCCGAGCATGAAGCCGGGTGTTCCGGATTCCGTTCGCTGCATTTCGTACCCGCTCAGCCCGCCCAACAACTATGAAACCTGGAACACAATTGTTGCCGGCAACGAGCCGCTGCAGGGCAACCCGGTGAGGGATGCAGAAGAGCTGGCCACCATTGTTTATACCTCCGGCAGTACCGGGCGGCCCAAGGGTGTGATGCTCAGCTTCGACAACATGGCCTTTGCCGCAGAAGGTGGCATTAAAACCCTGAATGTGGGGCCGGATGAGCGCATGCTGTCTTACCTGCCCATGGCCCATGTGTTCGAGCGTACGTTTGTCGAGCTGGGTTCGCTGTACGCAGGTTTCCAGCTGTTTTTTGCCGAATCCCTGGATACCTTCGTGCAGGATCTTCAGCGGGCGCGGCCCACGCTGTTCTTGTCTGTACCCCGCTTGTGGGTGAAGTTCCAGCACGGCGTGCTGCAGAAAGTGCCCAAGCACAAGCTGGACCGCCTGCTGAAGATCCCGCTGGTGAACAAGCTGATCAAGAAGAAGGTGCTGAAGAACCTGGGCCTGGACCAAGTAAAGCTGGCTGGCTCTGGCTCAGCGCCCTTGTCCCACGATGTGCTGGACTGGTACCGCAACCTGGGGCTGGAATTGCTGGAAGGCTACGGCATGTCTGAAAACTTTGCCTATTCCCACATGAACAAGCCGGGGCGCACCCGCACCGGCTACGTGGGCGAAGCATTGCCGGGGGTAGAAACCCGCATCAGCGAGCAGGGCGAAGTCCAGGTGAAGAGCCCGGCTACCATGATGGGCTATTACAAGGATGACGAGAAAACTGCGGAAGCTTTCACCGAAGATGGCTTCCTCAGAACCGGTGACAAGGGCGAGATCGACGAGATGGGGCGCATGAAGCTTACCGGTCGCCTGAAGGAAATCTTCAAAACCAGCAAGGGCAAGTACATCGCGCCCGCCAAGCTGGAAAACCTGCTGATGGCCCATGAGTCCATCGAGGTGTGCTGTGTATCCGGTGCTAACCAGACCCAACCCTTTGCCATGGTGATGCTGAACGAAGAGCTGCGGCCCCTGGTGCAAGACGATGCAGCATTGAAGAAGGAAATCGAGGACAGCCTGAAACAGCTCATCCAGGACATCAACAAGCAGGTTGATCCCCACGAGCAGCTGGCGTTCATTATCGTGATGCAAGACGAGTGGACCATCGAGAACAGCTTCCTGACCCCGACCCTGAAGCTCAAGCGTAACGTGGTGGAAGACACCTACCAGCAGAAGGTAGACGCCTGGTACGGGCAGAAGAAACCGGTTATCTGGCAGTAAGTTTTGCCAGCATAAGCAGTAACGAAAAGAGCCCCGGTCGGGGCTCTTTTCAGTTGAGGTGTCAGGAACTTCAGCCGGTGGCTTTCAGGGGCAGCCTGCGCTGGCGAACGCCGGTCAGCCGGAACAGGGCGTTGCCCAGAGCCGGGATAACCGGTGGAACCCCGGGCTCTCCGACACCGGTAGGTGCCTCGTTGCTGTCCATGATATCCAGTTCAACATCTGGCAAATTGTGCATGGCCATCACCGGGTAATCGTGGAAGTTGCTCTGCTGCACCTTGCCATCTGCCAGGGTGATCTCACCCCACAGCGCTGCTGACAGGCCGAACAGAATGCCGCCCTTGATCTGGTCGCTTACCACCGACAGGTTTACCACCTGGCCGCAATCCACAGCGCACCACACCTTGTGTACCTTGATCTCGCCGCCTTCAATGCTCGCTTCAACCACCTGGGCTACGAAGGTGCCGAAGCTCTGGAAGACTGCCACGCCCTTGGCACGCCCGGAACTACTGGCGCTGTTCCAGCGGGACATCTCTGCCACCCGGTCAAGTACCTGAAGGTGCCTGGGCTGGTTCTGAAGCCTGGCCCGGCGGAACGCAATGGGGTCTTCACCCAGTTCATGGGCGATTTCGTCCATAAAGGTTTCCACGGCAAAGCCGTTATGGGAGTAACCCACCGAACGCCACCAGGTAATCGGGAAGCCCGGGTCGCTGTGGGTATGTCGCAGCTCCACATTAGGCACCTGATACGGATAGTCGATGGCCCCTTCAATGGCGGAGACATCTTTCGGCGTGGCTAGCCCTTCGGCAGCCAGGCCCACCCGCCCCAGGGTGTTGTAGAGCATTTTCGGAGCCCATGGGTACTGGGCTGGTGCGGCATTGGTGATATACCAGTCAAGTATCTGCGGCCCGACAATCTGGTGGTGCCAGCCTTCGAGTTTGTTGCCGCTGACCGCGGCCCGCATCCGGTGCAGCATGGCCGGGCGGCAGGGGCTGTGTTGGGTATCTTCCTCCCGAGACCAGATCACCTTTACCGGGGCCTTCATGCGATAAGACACGGCAGCGGCTTCCTCGATGTAATCGTTGGTTAGCCTCCGGCCAAAGCCGCCACCCAGAAACGTGGTGTGTATCGTGATATCGCCCGGTGAAAGATCGCAGCCCCGGGCGGCAGCAATGCGCCCGAGGTCCGGGGCCTGGGTAGATGCCCACACTTCCATGGCGTCGCCCTTGTACCAGGCTGTGGCATTCATCGGCTCCATGGCAAAGTGGGCGAGGTAGGGCTGTTCGTAGTCAGCGTGCAGAACCTTGCCGGCCTGCTCTTCGGCCTGGGCGTAGTCGCCGTCTTCCCGTTCGCTGACACCGGCATCCTGTTCCGAATCCTTGTAGTAATGGTGGAACACGCTCTCCGTCGACAGGGTGATGGCGTCGTCGTTATCCCATTCGACCTGAAGGGCTCTCTGGGCCCTACGGGCACGCCAGTAGGAGGTGGCGACCACCGCCACACCCCGTTCAATCTCGAAGACATCCTTTACGCCGGAATGGACGGTGACATCCGCCTTGTTGAAAGATTTCACCTTCGCGCCATAGCGGGGCGGGCGGGTAACCACGGCATACAGCATGCCCGGCTGTTCGATATCAATGCCGTACACGGCGGTGCCGGTGGCCTTGGCTTCGGCATCCAGCCGTTTCATCTGCTTGCCGATGTACTTCCACTCGCTGCGGGGCTTCAAGGGAACCTCGATGCGGGGGATTTCACTGGCCGCCAGGGATGCCAGCCTGGCGTAGGGCAGGCTGTCGATGCCGTTGGGGTGTACCACCCGGCCATCCTGCGTGCTGCAGTTGTCGGTTTCTACCTGCCAGACCTTCGCTGCTGCCATCATCAGCATATAGCGGGCTTCTGCACCGGCCCGGCGAAGGGGTTCCCAGGAGGTGGCGACACTGGTGCTGCCGCCGGTAATCTGTAACTTGTAGGCAGGGTTCAGGTATTCCTTCGCTACGGGTGCAAAGCGGGGCTTGATAGAAGCTGGCTCTACGTCCAGCTCTTCGGCAATCAGCGTGGTCAGGCCCGTGTAGGTGCCCTGGCCCATTTCAACCCGGGCCAGGGTGAAGTAGATGTTTCCGTTGTCCTGGATTTCCAGCCAGGCATCCGGGCGCCAGATACCGGCGTTTTCGGAGTAACCGGTATCAACAGTGGCACAGCCGGGCAGTGACAGTGACAACACCAGTCCACCGGATGCGCTGGTGGACACTTTCAGAAAGTCCCGTCGGTTCATCGCCATGGGTACAGCCTCGAATTCTTGTGATCAGGTGGAAGACGCCGATTTAACCGCTTCGACAATTCGGTGATAGGTGCCGCAACGGCACAGGTTGCCGGCCATCGCGTTCACAATATCGTCTTCGCTGGGGGAAGGGTTCTGCTCCAGCAGGTGGGCGGCGGTCATGATCTGGCCAGACTGGCAGTAACCGCACTGGGGCACACCATGTTCTACCCAGGCCTGCTGCAACGGGTGCAGTTCACCGTTTTTGCTGAGGCCTTCTATGGTGGTGATCTCCTGACCGTTTACGGCCTCTACCGGAGTCTGGCATGCGCGGGTGGGGGTTCCGCCCACGTGCACGGTGCAAGCACCGCAAAGCCCTGCACCACATCCAAACTTGGTGCCTTTCAGGTTCAGTTCGTCTCTGAGCACCCACAGCAGCGGGGTGCCTGAGTCTACATCCAGGGACCGTTTTTCTCCGTTTACGACAAGACTGATCATTGCGGAAAACCTTTTGTATTTGTATGTCGTTGAATCAGCATATTAGGGGCGATCATCAAATTTTGTAAACCGGCGATGCTCGCACAGTATGCTGAAAAACCTGTAGATTCGAACGCTCATTTGAATTTGGCCCGATATGACCGCCGTCCTTACGTGACGACCTATTACTTTATCCGGCATGATGAATTGGTAAGTATACGTACTGTAGTACGATACAGATCATAATCAAAAACAAAAACGGGGATTACCCCGAACAGGAGGTCTGCTGTGGCTGCTGAATTCCGCCCGCGTGGTCTGGCATGTTTTGCGTTAGCCGGTTTTGTTCTGGCTTTGTCCGGTTGTGGAGGGGGCGATGGAGGCTCCGATGCGGTTGCTGATCAGAGCGACGCCGTGGCACAACAGCCTGACGAAAAGAATCCGCCCCAGGCCGGGGCCGGTTCGCAGCCTGAGGCCCGTGCCTACGCCTGGCAAGATACCCGTTACCAGTTTGCCAACGGTTGCTACAGCCTGCAGGCGGATGGCCTGTATGTATCCGAGGTAGCTGATGGCCAGTACAGCGTAACTCCGGATGCCGGAAAGGCCGCCCGTTTCACCATGCGGCCTACCGAGCTGGGCTCTTACCTGATGATGTCCGGTTTCTCCCGGGAAGACAGCCAGGTTGGCCAGTTTGAGTTGCTGGGCATCAGCGATCCGGGCGGTGAGTTCCTGGATACCGGCGGGCACTTCATCGGTGAGCTCAGTTACCTGGTGTCCGGGTTGGGAGATACCGTCAACCTGGTGCTGGATCCGGTACTGCCATTGGGCGGCATTCTGCGGGAGCTGGGTGAAAGCCTTGATTTTGCCGGCGGGCAACTGGGTAATGTAGACCTGCTGCCCCGACTGGCCGCAGTCGACCGACCCAGTGACCTGGCGGTCTGGAAACTGAACAAGCATGAAGGTGCAGACCAGTACACCATGACCTCGGCGGTCACCGGTCTTCTGTTAGGCACCTCGGAAGAGGGATTAACACTCTCGTCGCCGTCCCTGCGCAATGCCGCCAATACCTTTACCTTCACTGAGGCCGAAGGCTGCACCGAATACCCGGAGGCCGGCCTGAACCTGGAGGTGGCCGACAACCGTGGCCCGGCCATCTACCTGAAAGAGGTGGATCGCTTCAAAGGCATCCAGGGCATCGATAACGACGACATATACGGCTACGTGGATACCCATTCCCATATTTCCGCCTACGAGTTCATTGGCGGGCGCATCAACTACGGCGCACCCTTCCACAAATTCGGCGTAACCCATGCGCTGGAAGACTGCGAGGTTGCGCATGGCCCCTGGGGCACCACCGGCTTCCTGGAACTGGTCACCAGCGGCACAGGCCCCCACGATACCCAGGGCTGGCCTAGTTTTAACGACTGGCCCCGGTACAACTCCCTGCAACACCACCAGAGCTACTACCGCTGGCTTGAGCGGGCCCACTATTCCGGCATGAAAATCCTGGTGAACCACCTGGTGCACAACGAGATCCTGTGCCGCATCAATCCCCAGAAACAGAACGACTGCGACCCGATGGAGTCCATCCTGCTGCAGATCCAGCGCATGTATGAAATGCAGGACTACATTGATGCCCAGCATGGCGGCCCCGGCGAAGGCTGGTTCCAGATTGTCACCAGTTCCGGCGAAGCCCGGGACGTCATCGACGATGGCAAGCTGGCGGTGGTACTGGGCATTGAAATGTCCAAGGTGCTTAAGTGCGGCGAATTCCTGGATGTGGCCGAATGCACCCGGCAAGACATCGTGGAGCGGCTGGACAAGCTGTACCAACTGGGTGTGCGCAATATCTTCCCGGTTCACAAGTTCGATAACGCCTTTGGCGGCCACTTGCCCGATCTGACCTCCGGTGTCGGCATTGGCCCGGTGCTCTATGCCGGCAACCTGCTGGAAACCGGCCACACCATCGAATTCGAGGAATGCCCCGAAGGCACTGAATTTGTTGGCGATGAAACAGACCAGAATGCGGCCATGCAGCCCTTCGGCATCCTCGATCAGCTGCTGTTCCAGATGGACTACATCGGTGACCGCTTCCCGGAAACCCCGGAACAGCTGCGAGCGCTGGACCCGCGCCAGGGTACTGAACACCTGTGTAACCGCCGTGGCCTGACGGATCTGGGCGATTTCCTGATCCAGGAGCTGATTCGCCGCAAGATGATGATCGAAACTGACCACATCAGCCGTAAGGCTGCCGCTCGCATCCTCGACATTACCGGCCGGCTGGATTACCCGGTGATCAACAGCCACGGCAGCTGGGGAGGCACCGAAGCCCTGCGTGACCGCATTGCCAGCCAGGGTGGCATTACCGCTTCCTTTGGTGGCACCCGTGAGAACTGGGTCGACAAACTGCTGCGCGATGGCAACCGCCCCCGCACCGAAAATCTCAAGGTTGGCCCCTTCGGTGGCGCCGGCTTCGCCTCGGACGTCAACGGTATCGCTCAGCTGGCCAGTAACCCCGGTACCCCGGAAGACGACGCCCGCCTGTACCCGTTCGAATCGGTTGATGGCCGAGTGATCTTTCACAAACAAAAAACCGGCGACCGCGAATTCGGCCTGTACGACGGCCGCGGCGTGGCCCATTACGGCCTCTACCCGGACCAGATCGCCGACATGATCCTCAACACCGATCGCCCGAAAGAACAGGTCGACGAAGCCGTAAACCAGCTCTTCACCTCCGCCGAGGCCTACCTCCGGATGTGGGAACGCATCGAAAACGCCCCCCTTTAAAAAGGACGCGATTGCTATGAAATTCACAACCAGAACTCACTTACCCTGGCGCACCGGCGCGACAGTGCTGGGCATCAGCGCTTTGCTTTCCCTGAGCGGCTGCTTTGGCGGCTCGGGAGGCTCCACCGGCAGTCCTGCCGCAGAGAGTGATAACTCGCCGGAGCAGGAAGAAACCGTCGCCAGGTTCAGTGAAGGCAGGGTATTCAAGGTGGAACCCGGTGAACAGGCCACCGAAGACATGGTGGCGGCGATGATCCAGCTGCGCCCGGGAGATGCCCTGGAGTTTGGTTGTGGTTACTTCGACCTGTACCACGGCCTGTTGGTCCAGGCCACGGAAGATGTAGAGATCCGTGGTTGTGGTAAGGATGAAACCGTCCTCAACTTTCGCGACAGCGATAACGTAACCGGTCTGGAAGCCCTGAACGTTCGGGGTATCACGGTGAAGGATCTCACCATCCTCGACTCACCAGGCGATGCCTTCAAGCTCAAGGGCGTGAAGTGGGGTACTTTGCTGAACGTGCGGGCCATCTGGTCCGGTGGTGGTGAACCCATTACCCGGGAAAACTACGCCTCCCGCTTGCAGGTGGAATGCACCACCCCGCCGTTCAACGAAGGCGACCCGGCACCGGATTACGTGCCCAGTTCTGACAGCGGCCGTTACGGCATCTACCCGGTGGAATCCGAGAACATCCTGGTGGATAACTCCGAATCTATCGGTGCCTCGGACGCCGGTATCTACGTTGGCCAGACCAACACCGCCATCATCAGGAACAGCCGCGCGGCCTATAACGTGATGGGCTTTGAGATCGAAAACGTCCAGGGCGGCGAGTACGACAACAACCTGGCGGAATGTAACACCGGCGGCTTCCTGATCTACGACCTGGAAAACATCACCCAGTACGGAGACACCTCGGTGATGCTGAACAACGTCTCCCGCAACAACAATACCTACAATTTCGCCCACAGTGGCCTGGTGTCTGCCGTGCCCCGGGGTACCGGGTTTATTACCCTCGGTTACGACAACATCGAGGTGTACGACAACGTGTTCGAAGACAACAGCACCGCAGCGGTGATCTACACCAGCTACGAGCTGATTGATGGCAAGGGCAAGACCTCGGACAAAAAGCTGGACCCGTATACCGAAGGCCTGCACATCTACAACAACGTCATGAAGAACTCCGGCTTCGATTTGCCGGCTCCGAACCTGGAGAAAGTGATCGGCGAAGGCGAGGTGGAAACCCTGCTGCCCACGCTGATTGGCATCAAGAACATCCATAACCCGGGCAAGGGTGCCCACATTGTGTGGGATGGGCTGCTGGATGACTACGATGCCGAGTGCCCGTACCCGGTGGATGCCAGTGGCCAGCCGGTGCCGAAAGATGAGAACGGCAAGCCCATCCACACCAACGAGCACCCGAACCCGGCGTGCCATTACAACGCCTACAAGTTCAACGCACAGGGCGAGCGCAAGCTGCCGGAGTGGGGTTCGTGCATCTACAACAACGAGATGTCGTCAGACAGCCAGGATTACATCAATTTCCACGGTATGCGTGGCCTGGAACTGGTATTGAATGTTGTGGATTTTGACTTGGGTGCGATCTTTTCGTGGCAAGGGCTGCAGGACACGCTTACCGGCCCGCTCGAATTCTTCGCGGACACCGAGCTGGAAGACCACGACTGCAACGCCCGTTTCGGCCGTACATTGGCCAGCCTGCCCCGTGTAACCATTCCACCGTTCGAACGCAGCGGTTCAGTAGACCCGGCACCTACCCAGGAATACATCAACCAGCTGTGTGAAGCGCCGGTGAAACCGGGCGAAATCAACCGCGAAGCCCTGGCGGTAGACTGTCCGCGCCTGGACCAGTACAACCTGTTCGCCAACGCGCAAGACCCGCGCAGCATGCCCCATGAAGGCGGCGTGCCGTTCGTGCTCAACTCCAAGCTGTTCTCCGACTACGCTACCAAGTACCGGGTTGCGTTCATCCCACCCGGCACCAAGGCGGTGTATATGGATGGCCAGAATGGCGGCAACCTGAACGGCACCATTCACTTCCCGAATGGCACCGTGATCGCCAAAACCTTCGCCTTCACGGATGAAAGCAAAGGTACCGAAGAATTGGTGGAAACCCGCTTGCTGATCAAGCGTACCTCCCAGAGTGGCAAGGCAGTCTGGAGCGGCCCCACCTACAGCTGGAACACCGACGACAGCGGCAAGAAAGTGGCCAAACTGGTGCCGGGCGGCGAAACCCGCAGCGTAAGCTGGCACTATGAAGACCAGCACACCGGCAAGTTGCTGGCCGGCTCCACCGACAGCTACGCCATTCCCAACCAGAACCAGTGCATCACCTGCCACTCTAACGACGACCTGGAAGCGGGCGCCGCACCCATCGGCCCGAAACCCCGCAACCTGAATCGTGCCTACGTTCCGGAATCCCGCTTCATGGGCACTGAAGGGCAGGGCGGTTTCCCGCAGGTGAACCAGCTCAAGTACTGGCAGGATCAAGGCATCCTGGCCAACGTGCCGGCGCTGCAGATAGATGGTCGGGGCATCGCCACCAACATCGAGCGCCTGCCTCACTGGAACGTACCCGGTGACAGCGGTGCCACCGCCGGCTCTGAGGCCGACGTGGAAACCCGCCTGCGGGCCTACCTGGAAGTGAACTGCCAGCATTGTCACAACGACAAGGGCGCGGCCTCCAACACCGGCTACTACCTGGACCACTACCGCAAGATCGACGCCGGTTATGGTATCTGCAAGAAACCCACCGCCACCGGCGGCGGATCCTGCGGCCGACAGCACGTGGTGGTGCCCGGCAGCCCGGACCAGTCCATCGTCTCCTGCCGCGTGGAAAACGCCGATGACCCGCAGCGCAAAATGCCGCCCATCGCCAAGAGCGTAAGCCACACCGAAGCCGTCGAACTCCTCAACAGCTGGATCGCCAACGTCGTCAACTCCGACTACGAAAACGGTGAAGCCTGCAGCGGCACCGGCATCTTCCAGTCCCTCAACCAATAACAACGGCGGGTCAGACCCCCGGTACATTTCGAATGGTGAAATGTATCGGGGGTCTGACCCCGTTTAGAAAAGGTGAAAGCATGATGATTAACAGAAATACGTTACGGGGTGCCCTGGTGCCGCTGGTGGCGCTGACTCTGGTGGCTTGTGGCGGTGACTCCGGTTCGGAACCGGTCACTGAAACGTCAGTTCAAGCATCTGCAAACCCGAAACCTGGATCGGCGCAGCCGGGGAATAACTCCGGTGCCGGCAATGGCTCAGGCGACACCGCACCGGAAGTCGAGCTTGGCCCGGTGGTTCCAGCGGTGGCCTACGCTACCGACACCCGCACTGAAAATAGAGATCCTTTCCCCAACATTCAGCCGATCATTTCCGATGCCCCGCCGTCATGCGCGCCTGAAGGCCGGCCCCTGGCTTCCGGCCCGTTCTGTGATGACGTGAAAGCCGCAAGCTATTACCGGGACAGTCCCACCACCTGGCTTGATGCCCAGGTATTCATTCCAGAGCATCGTGAAGGGGAAAAACTGCCGGTTATCCTGCACAGCCACGGATGGGCCAGCAGTAAACTCACCAGCCTGCCAGAGCAGCCTTATTGTGAAGAGCACCTGAAACCCTATAACTGTCCGGTCAACGAGGGCGGTGGCCTGCTATCGATGTTTGGTCAGCTGGATGATGTGCTGGCAGACCTCCACAACAGCGGTTACATCGTGGTGAGCTTCTCCCAGCGGGGCTTCGGCGATTCCGAAGGGCAGGTGATGGTGATGAACCCTTACCACGAAACCCGTGATGCCCAGGCGGTGATCGACTGGGTTGCCCAAAGGGCGAGTGATGGTCGCCTGCCGGTAGCCGTGGATGAGACCGGAGACTTCCCGCTGGGCCTGTTTGGTGGCTCATACGGCGGTGGCTTTCAGTTAACACTGGCAGCGCTGGATGAGCGGGTAGACACCATTGTTCCGGTAGGCACCTGGCACGCCCTGGAGCAAGCCATTATGCCGAACGGCGCCGTCAAAGGCGGCTGGGGCAACCTGCTGTGCCTGTTGTCGACCGGAAAATCCCGCAGCCCGCTGCTGGATGAAGCCTGTACGGGCATGTTCTTCCCGTTCATCCGCACCCGCGATGCGGTAGATCCGACCGGCGAAATCCTCAAGTTCATGAGCCAGAACGGCCTGCACTACCTGAAATCTCTGGAAGTGGCCCAGCAGCCGTTCCGCGAAGGGGATGCCCCGTTCCGACTGCGCCCTATCGATACGCTGTTGATTCAGGGCAACCGCGACGTACTCTTCCCGCTGCAGGAAGCCATCAACAACTACCACTACCTGAAAATCGCCGGTGGCGATGTGCGCTTGCTCTCCAACCAGTCCGGCCATATGAACCCGCTGGCCAACCAGGTTGATGGCACCACTTCCTGTGGCGGTGTGGATATGTTCAAGGCCATCCGCATCTGGTTTGACGTGAAACTGCGCGGGGCGGATGAAAGCCTGCTGGAGCAGATACCCGGCGTGTGTATCACCCTCGACAACGAAAAAGCCCTGATTGCCGACGAAGTGCCAGGCCTCGATTTCGAAGCAGACCGGGCCATGGGTATGGACCAGACCTGGCGTTCATTCCACATGGACATCGGGGCCCTGAGAGGCGCTCAGGAGTGCCAGACCATATACGATGTACCAGCCGGCGAGCGCAAAGTACTGGTGGGTATCCCGAGGCTGCGTGACTTCAAGGTAAACGGAGACCTGGTTGGCGGACTGGGCGTGGCCTATATGGGCGTTTGTGTAGTCCGGGACGGCCAGACCTTACTGGTGGATGACATGCTCACCGGCTTCAAACCGGGTGACTACCCGAACCACGAACTGGTGGCAGTGGGCGAAGCCCTTCGCCCCGGCGACAAAGTTGGTGTAATGGCGTTCAAATCCCAGGAAAACATGAACTTCATGAGTACTGCTACCGTTGGCCAGGTTACCGAACTGCTGCTCAACGGCTTCAGCCCCGGTAGCGGCCTGCCAGGCAGTACCGTTCAAGGATTGCTGGAGCCCTTGCAGGGCCTGCTGAGTTCAGTAATCGTCAACGCCTACACCGTTTCCGGTGAAATCCGGCTGCCCGTGCTGGAGTCTGAACTCCTGAGCCAGCGCACTGCCGATCCTTACTACGGCATTCCCGAAAACTTCAACCAACAGCCCTGGTAACAACGGCGGGTCAGACCCCCGGTACATTTCGATTGGTGAAATGTATCGGGGGTCTGACCCGGCTGTACAAAAAGTGGACAATTTGGCGGTTGGCTGCCATACCTAAGCTGAAGCCAGTTGTGAACTCGCATCAGGCACAACTCTATTGCGCAGTGGGTCGGGCTTGTCTGGGGGATGGCAGGTCTGAACTTGTGCACAGAGGAACGTGTCATGAAAAACATAGTGTTTAACTATCTGTTTGCTTTGGTGGTTGCACTGGCACTGGCCGGTTGCAACAGCGACAGCTCTTCCTCAGGAGCTGATGATGTTGCTTCTCCCACGCCTACCACACAGCCCCAATCTCCAACCCCCTCCGAAACCGACCCAGAAACTGATCCACCTATGCAGTCGGCTGATCCATTGGTGCCGGTAGCGGGGGAGGGGTATGCCCAGAAGGGCCCTTATCAAACCGGTGCGACGGTTACAGTGCAGGAGCTTGATAGCCAGGGCAGTTTGACCGGGCAAACCTGGTCTACCCAGACGGACGCGGACGGAAAAATCCGGTTCGAAGGAATTGGCTGGCAGGGGCTGGCCATGGTGACGGTAAATGGTCATTACTTTAATGAGTACAGCGGTGCCTATACCCCCGAGCCCTTCCGCTTGCGGGCAGTCATGTATGTATCTGACGAAACCCTGGTAGGAAACGTAAACCTGTTCACCCACCTGATCGCCCGTTACATGGAATATTGGTTGCCTGAAGGTTATACCTACGAGGAACTGCGTGGTTGGGCGAATGACTACATCATGACCTGGTTTGGCCTTATGACGCCTCCGGAGAACCTGAACCTGCTCGACAGCATCGATCCTGCAACGGATCGCGACAGCTACATGCTGCTGTTGTATTCGGCCGCTATGGCGAAAGCAGGCCTGACGCAGGCAGACGTTGATGCGCTGGCAGAAGATTTTGCGGTTACCGATGCCGGCTGGGCGGATGAGTGGCCTGAGGGCCCGGGTAAGCAAGCCCTGATGAAAATGTTCAATGAAGCCCAGAACAATGAAGCAGCGTTGATAGAGCAGGCCCGGAAGGCGCTGCAACAGGAATTTGGCCGGGTATTCCAGGCTACCGAAAGTGGCGCTAACCGGGTGGCAGGAACCATTTGTGTCTATGCCGGAGTGCTTTGCCCCTGGGGCGACCTCACTAATATTCCGATCAGCCCGGAACCCAGGGATATTCCGGTAAGTGTGCCGTATTCCGGCTCTTACGGCTTCCTCATGTATTTCAATGATAACGGTTCGGGCGCAACAGCCAGGTTTGGCCGGGCTCCGGGAGATAACTCTATCCGCAGTGTGTCAGGCAGCGTGAGCGATTTTCTGGAGTTTATGATTCAGCCCATCGAGGGGGATCGGCGCTACAACCTGGGCCTGAGCAGCACCACCAACAAAACCGTCACAAGTGTGAGAATGTTCCAGCTCAGCCAGGGTATCAAGAAAGATCCGTACCCGCTGGTTGTTGGCGATAACGCCGGGTTGGTCGGGATTGAGTGGGGTACCTTCCGAAACACCGACAGCTACTACCAGCTGATTGCGGGCCCCGGCCGCTATCGTTTCACCATTGGCGGCTACACCTGTGGCACCAGCACTGCACCGGTGGTCGTGAGGGCCTATCAGTGGGGTTGGGATATCCGTGAGCCGTTGCCGGAGGACCAGGCCGGTAGAACGCCGTTCGACACGGCTTCGAGTGCACAGTCCAGTGAAAACCAGTGCTCGCATCAGATCGAGTTGATAAACGACACCCATCCCAACCGCCTTTATCTGCATGTGGAGGCTATTGGTATCAGGGATACAAGCATCAACGCTAACCGTGCAATTTCTGAGGATTTCACAATCAGGGTTGAGCGGATCTAAGGGAGGCGGGTCAGACCCCCGGTATGAAGTGACCCCTAAAACTTGGACAGTTTAATCAGGCTGCAGCGGCAGCCTGCTCTCTGTACTCCACCGGAGTCAGGCCATTGAGTGTCAGCCGGATCCGGTGGTGGTTATAGTAGTCAATGTACTGCTCAATACCGTGTCGTAATTGCTCAACGCTATCGAACCGGTTCAAGTAATAGAACTCGGATTTCAATGTACCGAAGAAGCTCTCC